>Ga0307423_1000132_pt1 | contig 47037 bp, 36 predicted proteins | sample SalMarWE160310MG_FD_202154 | JGI IMG/M metagenome (GOLD analysis project Ga0307423, IMG submission 202154) | Salt marsh sediment microbial communities from the Plum Island Ecosystem LTER, Massachusetts, United States - WE1603-10 | ecosystem: Environmental > Aquatic > Marine > Intertidal zone >...
CCCAGGAGGGCCAGCGCGGCCAGGATGATAGTGCGTCGCATGAGTTGCGTCCTGCCGAGGGGTACGGGCGTCCGCTTTGCGCCGGGAGGGTGGCGGCGGCTCCCGTCAATGTAGCAGATCACCGGGCCCCGGCGATCTGCGGGTGTCCAGCCCGTGAAGACAGGTCAGCGACCCGGGATGTTGAGCGCGACGGGTAGCGGGCCCGAGGACGAATCGGCCCCCCAGACGTCGATGGCCGTGTCAGCGACCGCTTGGAGGATGGCGGCTGCGGCCGTGTCGAGATGCACGGTCGGGCGACGCTGATCGGTGGGCGTCATGTGCGCCGGCAGACCCGTGACACGCACGCCGAAGAGGGAGCGCACGACGACAAGCGCCGAAACCACCGTGCCGAAGGCCGACGGATGGAACCCGTCGGCGCCGTACGGCTCCAGCTCGGGATGGAGCTCGTGGAGCGCACGGAACGCCTCGCCCGCCGGTGCGAACACGCCGTCCACCTGCTCGGCCGCGGCGCGATACGACTCCCGCACGGCGTCGAACGCCTCGAGCCGCTGGACCTCGGGCCAGACCATCAGGAGCACGGGCACCGCGCCGACCTCGCGCGCGACCCTCCCTACCGAGTCCGTCCACACCACCAGGTTGACGCGGCTGTCGGGAAGGGACGACGGGCCCTGTTGCAGGACCACGAAGTCCGGGCCGAGCGTGCGGATCCGTTGCGCGAGACCTGCCGCCCAGTGGTCCTGGATCGCGTAGTTCGGCTTTGCGATCGAGAGCGTCGCCACCGACTTCCCCGCGGCTTCGGAGATCGTGCCGACCACGCCCGGGAGGTCGTTCACGTAGGTGAGGGAGTTCCCGACGAAAAGGACGCGCACGTCCCCTTCACCGAAGGCCTGGCTCTGCTCGGTGCCGGGTGCGGTGGTAGCTCCGCAGCCGGCCACGTGAAGCAGGCCGACGGAGAGGCCGAGCGCGACCAGCGCGGAGGCGGGATTCGCTGGGTTCATGGCATGGGGACTCCCGGGAATGTCGCCTCCGCAGGCCGGAGGCGTCCGCCCTCTCATACGAACGAGGTCGCGCCCGATCGCACCGGCCCGAGAGCCGGGTCAGTCGGCCCGGTTCCTCGCCGCGCGGCGCCAGGCCATGTAGGCGGGCACGCCGGCGCAGATGAGCACCGTGCCCCAGAGCGCGTTGCGGGGGTTCGACACTACCGAGCTGTAGACGACGAACGCCGCCGCCGCCACGAAGAGGCCGGGGAGGAGGGGATGCGCCGGCACCCGGAAGCGCTGCGTGGCGCTGGCCGCGTCCCCGGCCGGGCCGCGACGGTCGCGAGCGCGGTATGCGAACAGCGTCGCCACGATCGCCCCGAAGAAGATCCAGTCCCCGAAGACCACGTAGTCCAGGAGCTGACCGTACGTGCCCGAGAGCGCGAGCAGCACGGCCCACGCCATCTGGATCCAGATCCCGATCGCGGGCGTGCGCGTGCGCGGGCTCAGCCGCGCCACGGCCGTGAAGAACGCCCCGTCAGCGGCCATGGCCTGGTAGATGCGCGGCGCAGCCAGGATGAAGATGTTCAGGATGCCGAAGGTCGAGCACGCGACGCCCACCGAGATGACGACGCCGCCCCATCTGCCGACGGCGGCGCGCAGAGCGTCGGCAGCGGGAGCGGAGCTGGCGGCGAGCCCCGCGGGCCCCAACGCCGCGAGGTAGGCGGCGTTCGCACAGACGTAGACCGTCACCACGATCGCCACCCCCACCAGGAGCGCGAGCGGCAGGCGCCGCTCCGGCTCGCGGATCTCCTCGGCGATGTTGTTGGCGTGCTGCCACCCGCCGTAGGCGAACAGGACCGCCACCAGCGCCGTGCCCATGGCCAGCACGCCGCCCCCACCCGCTCCCGGCGGCGCCCCCGCCCCGGACGCGCCCGGCCCCTGGAGCCACATCCACGCGCCGACGCCCACGAGGAGCGCCAGCGCGGCCAGCTTGAGGAGCGTGAACGCGTTCTGGACCCAGGCGCCGAAGCGGACGCCCGCCGCGTTCACGCCCGACAGCAACACGATCGCCGCCACGGCCAGCGGCTTGATCCACGCTTCGCCCAGGCCCCCCACGTCCGCCGCGTAGCTCGCGAACGTGATCGCGACGGCGGCGATCCCCCCCGTGTTGATGACCAGGAGCTGGGTCCATCCGTAGAGGAAGGCCGGAAGGGGTCCGAACGCGTCACGCAGGTAGACGTAGCCCCCGCCGGCCCGCGGCAGACGCGCCCCCAGCTCGGCGAAGCAGAGCGCGCCCACCACGGCGATCGCGCCACCCAGCGCCCAGGCCGCCAGCACCATCCCGGTCGTGCCCACGCGCTGCGCCACGATCGCCGGGTTGAGGAAGATGCCGGCGCCCACGATCGCGCCCACGACCACCATCGTGGCGTCGAACGTTCCGAGACGGCGGTCGTAGGCGACGGCGGGCGCGGGGACCGGGGAGCCATTAGGATTCGGCATGATCGCCGAACATCGCACGCTCGCCCTCCGCACGCGAGGAAACGACCACGTCGTCGACTTGACCGGGCGCCTGCAGGATCTGGTGGCCGAAACGGGGGTCCGCACCGGACAGGCCGCGCTCCTCGTGCACGGCTCCACCGCGGCGCTGACCACCCTCGAATACGAGCCGGGGCTCGTCGATCACGACGTCGCCGCGGCCCTCGAGCGGCTCGCGCCCAGGAACGGCCGCTACGAACACGAGAAGACCTGGCACGACGACAACGGGCACAGCCACGTACGGGCCGCGGTCGTGGGTCCCTCGCTCGCCCTCCCCGTCATCGAGGGACGCATCCCGCTCGGGACGTGGCAGCAGGTCGTCCTGGTGGACTTCGACACCCGACCGAGACAGCGCACGGTCCACGTGAGCGTGGTCGGGGTGTAATGCCCTCGCCCCGTGGTTCGTTACCTTCTTCGCCCACGTCCATTCGGTGAGGAGGAAGACGATGACGGGACGGATCCGCATGCGTGCGCTCGTGCTCGTGACCGCCGCGCTCGCGTCACCCGTCGGCGCCCAGATGCCCCGCGAATGTGGACCCGCGCCCTCCGGCACGACCGCGACCGAGCAGCTCGACCGTGCCATGCGTGTGATGGGTGTGCCGCACGACGGCTCGATCCTGCACTTCACGTCCGAAGGCCGCACGGTCCAGGACTTCCAGTCCGATCGGACCTATCCGCCCTTCTTCTCGGCCATGCAGACGGCCGAGACGTGGTACGACCCGGCCACGCGCGCAGAGCGCGCGAGCATCGCCTGGCTGTACCCGAGGGGAGGAGCACCCGCGCGGGTCTCCATCACCGACGGGCGCTCGGTGTGGCTGGAGCAGCAGGGTCAACTGCGCGAGGTGCCGGCCTTCGACCCGTTCTCACGGCCGCAGCGCGACCTCAATCCGTGGTCCGTCGTGGGCGACTGGGTCGCGGCTGCGGATGCCCGCGTGGTCGGCACGTGTCCGTACCGCGACGACGACCGGCTCGTGCTGCAACGTCCCGTGCACGGTCGGCCGGAGCGCCTCTTCCTCGACCGGGAGTCCGGCTTCCCGGTCAAGCTCGACCGCACCGTGCCCCACGAGACATGGGGACAGCTCCACGAGGAGGTGCTCTGGTCCACCTGGATCGAGGCGGGACCCTCCGCCTTCTTGCCGGCCGCCGCCTTCCGCATCCGGGACGGTGACGTGGACATGGAGCGGACGATCGGCGAGATCGAGCTGATGCCGGCGTCCGACGCCGCCATGCCGAAGCTGCCCGCAAAGGCGGAGGGCGCCGAAGAGGCCTCCATCCTGGGGAACCCGGAGGCGACGCGCCCCGACACCATCCGGATCGGGGAGGGAGCCTTCCTCCTGGCCCACCGGATGTACAACGAGGCGCTGGTCGGCTCCGGGGACACCGTCTGGGTGATGGACGCTACCCTCAACGAGGCCCGCGCCCGGCAGGATTCGGCCTGGGTAGCCCGCCTCTTCCCCGGCGCACGCCACGTCGCGGTGGTGGTCACCGATCTGGCGTGGCCCCACATCGGAGGTGTGCGCTTCTGGGTCGGCCGGGGCGCGACGATCTTCTCGCACCGTCAATCCGAGGCGTTCCTGCGCCGTCTCGTCGAGCGACGGTGGACGCTCGAGCCCGACGCGCTCGAGAAGGCGCGGCGCGTGTCGGACGTCCCCTTCCGCTTCGTCGCGGTCGAGGACGGCGCCGACGTGGCGGGCGGACGGGTCGCCCTCCGGCACATCAACGGGCTCAGCAGCGAGGGGGCGCTCATGGCGCTCGACCGCAGCTCGGGCTTCCTGTGGGCCGGGGACTGGATCCAGATGACCGACCGCCCGTCCATGTACGCCGCCGAGGTCGTGCGGGCGGTCGAGCGGGAGGGGTTCGCGCCGACGCGCGTGGGCGCGGAGCACATTCCCATCACGGATTGGCGGACGGTCGCGGACATGAACCCACGCAGCCGCTGACCGACCCGGGGCGTTTGGAAGCGGACCTCGTCGGCCTGCGTCCGGCGCACGCGGGTGGCATGGGAGAAGGTCGAGGAGGGCGGCCGCCCGGAAGCGCTGCCCCTGCGACAGGCCCGCGTCCTGCGAGACGCCCATCGCCGTGACCCGTAGGACCTCGACGTCGCAGACCCGCGCGGGATCCGACGCGGCGGCCCTGAGCTCCACCGCACCGGAGGCCCTCGTCGGCGTAGCCCGGCCGGGTTCAGCCCAGGGGGTGGATCAGCACCTCGTTCGCGTTGAAGAGCGGGATCAGGACGCGGTTGCGCCGGGCGTCGTACCCGATGTCGGCCGGCGCCTCCACGCCGGTGACCGGCTTGGTGACCTTCCCGTCGCCCCCGACCCGGTAGACCGCCGAGTCGCCCCAGCTCGACATCATGAAGCCGCCGTCGGGAAGCATGACGATCCCGTCCAGCTGCCGCTGGCTGGCCGGCATCATGTCGGTACGGTTGCCCTCGGCGTCGAGTTGGTAGACCTCGCCGGAGCCGAACGACGCCACCAGGATCCCGCGCGACCCGACCGCGATGCCGTTGGGCGCGCCGAGGCTCGTGTCCTTCTTGACCGCCACCACCCGATCGTCGTCGATCAGGCGGTACACGGCGTCGCTGCCGTCGGGCACCAGGCCCTCCGCACCCATCCGGAGGCCCGAATCCGTGAAGAACATCGATCCGTCCGGCGAGGCCGCGATGTCGTTGAGGAACGTCGCGTTCTTCAGGCACACCTCCCCGGCGGGCGCACCGCTCTCGCGGTCGAACATGCGCACGCAGTCGATGTCCGCCACGTAGAGCTTGCCGTCGCTGATCGCGAGGCCCTTCGGCGCGTTCAGCGTCACGCCCGGTGCGGCCCCGCTGATCCACTCGCGCTGGAGCACCTGCCCCTCGGGCGAGACGCGCGAGATGAACCCGTTGCCGTCCCTCTCGACCGGGCTTCCGTTGATGTTCGAGACCAGATAGACATCCGCGATGGTGTCGTGCAGGACCGATTCCGGCGTGGCGAAGCCCTGCACGCGAATGTCGGCGGATGTGGCGGCCCCTCCGCCCGAGGCCGCGTCCCCACCTCCCCCGCAGGCGGTCACGCCGAACGGAACGAGCGTCAGAGCCAGAAACGGGACGATGTGGGTCGGGTCGATCGCACGGCGGGACACGGGGGCCTCCGGTTTGGGGGTTGCGGAAGTGCAAACTAGCTTCCCTCCTCCGTCCGGCGACATCCCATTCCCTTCCTCGATGACGGATCCCGTACATCCGTGACCCAGATCGCCCTCTCCGGGGTGGCCGTCGAGTTCGGCGCCGCCCGGATCCTGGAAGACGCCAGCTTCACCATCGCCCGGGGCGAACGATGGGGTGTCGTCGGGAGGAACGGCGCGGGGAAGACGACCCTCCTCAACGTGATCGCCGGAACGCTCGCTCCCACGCACGGCACTGTATCCCGCACCGGGGAGCTGCGCGTGACCGTGCTCGACCAGCAGCGCTTCTTCGGGCCGGCCGCCACCGTGTGGCAGGCCGCGGCGGGACCGTTCGCGCCGCTCCTCGACCTGGAGCGCGACCTGGAGCTCCAGGCCCACGCGCTGGCAGAAGCCGAGGCCTCGCCGGCGACGCTGGAGCGGTACGACCGCGACCTGGAGCGCTTCCGGCGGGAGGGCGGCTACGAGATGGAGGCGCGGGTGGACGCCGTCCTCCAGGGTCTCGGGTTCGATCCCGTGGCGGCCCGGAGCAAGCCGCTCGGACAGCTGAGCGGAGGGGAGGCGGGGCGCGTGGGCCTCGCCTGCCAACTCGTGGCGCCGGCGGACCTGCTGCTCCTGGACGAGCCCACCAACCATCTCGACCTGGAGACGAGCCGCTGGCTCGAGGAGTACCTGCGCGGGCTGGACGCGACCGTCCTGGTCATCAGCCACGACCGCGCCTTCCTGGACGCCGTGGTCGACCACGTTGCGCACGTGGACGGCGGGACCGTGACACCCTACACCGGCTCGTACGGCGCCTTCGTGCTCCAACACGCCGAGCGCGTCCTCACCCACGAGCGCGCGTACGTCGCGCAGAGGCGCCGGATCGAGAAGGAGGAGGACTACATCCGCCGCAACATCGCCGGGCAGAACAGCCGCCAGGCCAAGGGCCGGCGCGCACGCCTGGCGAGGATGCCCCGGCTGAGCCCGCTCCCAGGGGAGGAGGGCGTCATGGCGCTCCGTCTCGAGCCCGCCCGGCGGGGAGGCACCCAGGTGCTGGTGGCCGACGAGGTCCGCCTGTGCGTCGGGGACCGCACGCTCCTTTCCGGATTCGGCGGTCGCATCGAACGGGGAGAGGTCGTGGGCCTCGTGGGCGCCAACGGCACCGGGAAATCCACGCTCCTGGAGGCTGTGGCCGGAGGGCGACCCACCGACGGCGGGAGCATCCGTCTGGGTGAGTCGATCGACGCCGCGTACTACCGCCAGGACATGGAGCAGATTCCCGACGCCACGTCGCTCTTCGACATCGTCAGCGACCTGAGGCCCAGGTGGGACCGGGGGCAGGTGCAGGCCCATCTCGGGCGCTTCGGCTTCTCCGGCGACGAGGTCCGGCGCAGCACGGATACGTTGTCCGGCGGCGAGCGCGCGCGCGTGGCGCTGGCGATCCTCATGCTGTCCCACGCGAACTTCATCCTCCTCGACGAGCCCACCAACCATCTCGACGTCGAGTCCGTGGAAGTGCTCGAGGACGCCCTGGAGGGGTTCGAGGGAACCGTCCTGCTGGTGAGCCACGACCGCGCTCTCCTGCGCGCGCTGACCACCCGCATGTGGATCCTCGAGGACGGCCGCATCACCGACTACCCGGGCTCCTTCTCCGATTGGGAGGAGACGCGCAGGCGCCACGACGAGAGGGTCCGCCTGGAGGAGGCCGCCGCCGCCGAGGAGCGCCGGGAGAAGGAGAGACGCGCCGCGCGCCAGGGGCGCGCGCGGGACCGGGAGGGACGGAGCCGCCTCCACGCGCTGCGCCGGCGGGTCGAGGGCGCCGAGCGGGAGGTGCACCGGCTCGAGCGGGAAGTGGAGGAGCTGCGCGCGGTCCTGGCGGATCCGTCCCTCTACGCCGATGCGGAGGGCGTGCAGCGGGCAGTGGCGCTCAAGGCCGAGATGGCGACCCTCGAGCGTGCGCTTTCCGATGCGCTGGACGTGTGGACGGAAGCCGGCGAGGCGCTCCAGGAAGCCGAATGAACCTCGAGTTCTCTCCAGGGTTGGACCACCCATAGCGCTTTCGCGTCACATTCCTATCGAAAGAGGCAGATTCTCATGGCTGTGGCCACCGACGGCAACACCGTCCGCATCCACTACACCGGCCGGCTGGACGACGGTACGGTCTTCGACAGCTCCGAGGGTCGGGATCCCCTGGAGTTCGTGCTCGGGGCCGGTCAGGTCATCCCCGGGTTCGACCAGGCCGTGACCGGCATGGAGACCGGTGAGGAGAAGACCGTGACCATTCCCGCCGGTGAGGCGTACGGCCCGCGCCGGGACGATCTCGTCATCAACCTCGGCCGGGCCGAGATCCCCGAGGGGCTGGATCCGAAGGTCGGCCAACACCTGCAGATGGCCACGAAGGAAGGGCAGACGTTCCAGGTCACCGTGGCCGAAGCCACCGACACGAACGTCATCCTCGACGCCAACCACCCCCTGGCTGGCAAGGACCTGATCTTCGACATCCACCTCGTCCAGGCGACCTGACGCGTCTCCCAGAGGTCCGGCGGGCCCGCCAACCCTGTCCCGGCGGAACGGGCCTCCGTGGTTGCCGGGATCTGTGGAGGCTTCTATACTTGTTACGGGTATACCGCGTACGAGCATAGAGGGCGCCTCGGATGGATCCGACACCACCGCTTCCCCTCACCGACCTGGCGTTCACGGTCCTGGTGACCCTCAAGGGCCAGGAGCTGCACGGGTATGCGCTACTCAAGGAGCTCCGGGCGCGCACGGGCCGTGAGCGACTGCGCACCGGGACGGTCTACGCCGCGCTGGCCCGCCTGCAGGACGAGGGTTGGGTGGAGGAGGCTCCCGCCCGTAGCCCTCTGCGGGACGTGGAGGACGAGCGGCGCAGGTACTACCGGCTGACCGCCAGCGGGCTCGAGGCCGCCCGCGCCGAGGCCGCCCGCCTGGAGGACCTGCTGCGACTGGCGCGCAGCAAGGACCTGCTGCCTTCCCCGGGGTCCTGACCCGGTGGAGACGCGGGGGGGTGGGCACCCGTGGGCGGGCCGGCTCGTGGCTACCGGCCTCCTCGCCTGGCCGCGCGGCCGAAGGCGGAGGGACGGGCCGCCCCTGATGGCCACCGTGGGCGAGGAGCTCACCGAGGCCCGGCGGAGCGGCCGGTGGGCGCTCGTGCGTTGCGCTCTCTCCGAATGGGCGACCATCGTCGGGGCGGGGCTCGGGATGCGGGTCGAGGGTCTGCGGCGCCGAGGCCGCGAGGCGGGGACGACGACGAGGAGGACAACGATGGGGTGGAGGGACGACGTTCGCATCGCCGCGCGCACGCTGCTGCGCGCTCCCGGGTTCACCGCGATCGTGGTCGGAACGCTCGCCCTCGGCATCGGCGCCAACGCGGCGGTCTGGAACCTGGTGGACCGCGTCCTGCTGCGGCCTCCGCCCTACGAGCGACCGGGGGAGCTGGTGCTCGTCTGGGGCACGCGCGGCCGCACCCGGGAGAGGGTTCCCCTTCCCGCGCCCGACGCCGCGGTGGTGGGCGAATCGACGACGGTCTTCGCCTCGGTCTCCTTCATGGGCAGGGCGACCGACGGGACGGCCGCCGCCGGCGAAGACGAGAGTCCGCAGCACGTCGTCATGGCGAGCGTCACGCCCGATTTCTTCGAGACGCTCGGCGTGCCGGTGGCCCTGGGACGCGGCTTTCTGGAGGAGGACGCGGTGGCGTCGGCCGGCGCGTCGGCGCTACCGAGCGTGCTGATCTCGGACGGGACCTGGCGGCGGGTGTTCGGTGCCGACCCAGCGTTGCCGGGACGCACGGTGCTCCTGAATGGACGGCCCGTGGTCGTGCTGGGAGTCGTGCGGCCCGAGTTCCGGCTCGAGATGCCCCCCGCGGCCGGCATCGACCCAGACATCGACGTCTGGGTCCCCTTCCGCGTCCCGCTCTCGGAGATCGCGCGCCGGGACGGCCGACGGATCGACCAGGACTCCGACAACACCGGCGCCCTGATCGCGCGCCTGGCCCCCAGCGTCTCGGTCGAGGGCGCGGGCGCCGAGCTCGAGCGTGTCGCGGCGGATCTACGCGCACGGATCCCCGGCTACGCGACGGCCGGATTCGGCCTGGAGGCGCGCCCTCTGCACGCCGACGCCACTGCGCACGTCCGCCCGCTGCTCACGCTCCTCGGCGCGGGCGCCGCCGGGGTGCTCCTGGTGGCATGCCTCGGCCTGCTGGCCCTCCTCCTGGCACGGGGATTGTCGCGCGAGCGGGAGCTCGCGGTGCGTGCCGCCCTGGGCGCCGGCCGATGGCACGTGGCACGGTCGCTTCTGTCCGAGAGTCTGCTCCTCCTCGTAGCGGGCTGCGGCGCCGCGGTACTGGTGGACCGGGGGGTCGGGCGCCTCCTGGAAAGCTCCCTGCCACCCGCTGTCGCATCCTTCGCGGGATCCGACGCGGGGCTGCCGTGGCGGCCGATCCTCACGGCCACCGCGGCGCTGGCGCTCCTCTTCGCGATGCTGGCCGCACTCCAGGCGCGGCTCCCGCGTCGGCGCGCCCGCCACGCTTCAACCTTCCTCCGGACACGGTTCGGGCACGGAGACGGCCGACGGACTCTAGTCGCCGCAGAGATCGCTGTGTCGGTCGTGCTGGTGCTGGGCGCCGGCCTCCTGGCGAGAACCGCGGACAACCTCCGCGAAGTGCAGCCGGGCTTCAGTCCCGATGGCGCGCTCGTGTTCGACGTCTCCGTGCGTGTTGCCGGCGCCTACGCAGGACCCGCCGAGCGGGCCCGGTTGGCCCGCTCCCTCGAGCAGGCGGTCCTCTCCGTTCCCGGCGTCCGCGACGTGGGCCTGACCGGCGCGCTCCCCCTGTCCGGAAGGCGGTGGACGCAGCCGTATGGCCTTCCCGGCGAGGCGGAGAGCGAGTGGGCCACCCGCCGCGCCGACTTCCGGGCCGTGACCTCCGGATACTTCGAGGCGATCGGTACGCGCGTCCTGCAGGGACGTGCCTTCACACGGGACGAGGATCTCGAGGAACGCCGTCGCGTCGCGATCGTCGACGAGACGCTGGCCCGCCGCATCGCCCCGGAAGGCCCGGCCATCGGTGCCGCGATCGGCATCCCTCTGGACGGCCGGGCGGTCGAGGCGCGCGTCGTGGGCGTGGTCGAGCCGGTGCGCCAGGACGATCTCGGCCGGCCCGCCCGGGGGACCATCTACGTTCCCTACCGGCAGGAAGCTTCCCGTGACGTCTCGTTCGTTGTGCGGACGGACAGTGATGCCGCCTCGCTGGCCGCGAGCGTGCGCCGGGCGCTCCTGACCGTGGAGCCCAGGCTGGCGATCTACGGCATGCGGCCCATGTCCGACTACGTGGACGCCGCCCTCGCCCCCACCCGTTTCGGGTTCGTCCTCCTGACGACCTACGCCCTCCTCGCGCTGCTCGCGGCGGCGCTCGGGCTCTACGGCGTCGTGGCCTGGGACGTGGGCCGCCGCACCCGGGACCTGGGCGTGCGCATGGCCCTCGGCGCCACGGCGGCGCAGGTCCGCCGGGGTGTCCTCCTCGACGGCCTGAAGCTCGGTGCGGCCGGCGCCTTCTCGGGGATGGTGGTGGCCGCGCTTCTCGCCGGAAGCCTGCGCCGTCTGGTCTACGGCGTCGGCGTGGCCGATCCCGCGACCTGGATGTGTGTGGCCGTGGTGATCGGCGCCGTCACGCTACTCGCCAGCTGGATCCCTTCCGTGCGGGCGAGTCGGCTGGACCCGAGCGAAGCCCTCCGGTCCGACTGAGCCTTCGGCCCCTACCGTCCCACGGGACGGAGGAGCAGATCCTGGAAGTCGTAGCTGAAGTCGGTGGCGGGCGACACGGGCTTCATGGTGGCCCGCTCGATGGAGCCGTCCGGGTTCAGCGAGAAGGTGACGAAGGCGTCTGCCCGCAGCGACCGGTCGCGCCAGCGCGCCACGAACGTGTCGTACTGCCAGTGCTCGAGGTCACCCACCAGGTCGGGTGAGCGGGAAAAACGCATGACCAGGTGGTCCCCCTCGCGTACGATGTCGATGTCGCCGTACCAGGCGTCCCGGTACGACCCGGCGTAGCGATCCAGCGACAGTGAAGGTCGCGAGGTGGCGTCGCGCTCGGACGTCGTGCGCGCCTCGGCCGCGGCGACCGCCGAATCGCCCCTGGCCTTCACCGCGGCGTATCCGGCGAGCCAGTCGAACGCGGGCGCGCCGATGTAGTGGTCCAGGATGGGGTACGTGATCGCTTCGAACGCCTCGCCCGCCTCCTGGTTGGTGAGCACGACGATCCCGAGCTTGCGATCCGGCACCATCGTCACGCGCGACACGTAGCCGGGCAGCCCTCCCGTGTGCGTGAGCACCCGCTCGCCGCGGTAGTCGCGCACGTTGAGGCCGAGGGCGTAGAAGTTGAAGAAGTGCCGCAGGGGCGCGAGGTCGGGCGGGGGGTCGCCGAAGGGCATCGGCGTGACCGGCTTCCACAGCTCCCTCGTCACCGCGGGGCCCCAGGCCCGCGCGTCTCCCGAGGCTACCCGACCCGAGTCCATCTGGACCATGACCCATCTCGCCATGTCCTCGGCGTTCGAGAAGATGCCGCCGGCCGGGTTCACGACGTCGCCGTGGTAGGGGGGAACGAGGCGGACAACGCCGTCCACGCGGGCGTGAGTGAACGCCGCGTCGGGCGTGGTGGCCGGGTCGGAGAGGCGCACGTCGCTCCCGGCCATCCCCACCGGCTTCAGGATGCGCGCGGCGACGAAGTCCTCCCAGCCCATCCCGCTGACGGCCGCGATCACCTCCCCGGCGACGGGATACAGCACGTTGTCGTAGGCGTACGCGCTCCGGAAGCTCGTGGCGGGCGGGATGTAGCGCAGCCGCTCGACCAGCTCCGCGCGGGTGAAGTCGGTGGGCGGCCAGAACATCAGGTCGCCCGCCCCCAGCCCCAGTCCGCTCCGGTGTACGAGGAGATCGCGCACGGTGATCTGACGCGTCACCCACGCGTCGTACATGGCGAAGCCGGGAAGGTAGCGCACGACCGGCGCGTCCCACTCCAGCTTTCCCTCGTCGACCAGGATCCCGAGCGCCGTCGCGGTGAAGAGCTTCGTGTTGGACGCGATTCCGAACAGCGTCTTCGCGTCGACGGGCGCGTCGTCCCCCAGCTTGCGCACGCCGTACCCCTTCGCCAGGACGACGTGGTCGTCCTTCACGATCGCCACGGAAAGCCCGGGTACCTCGAAACGCTCCATGACGCGCCGGACGTAGGCGTCCAGGTCGCCGGGCGGCGCGGACTGCGCGGCGGCGGAGTCCGGCCCCGCGAGCGACGCCAGGAGCACGAGCGTGCCCCACCGCACCAACGGTGGGGTCCACCGCCGGGCGGTCAACGTCCGCCTCCCGGCCGTTTCGACGGTCGTGGGAAGGGGGGCGGCGTCACCGGAGGCCGACCCTCCTCCCGGACCAGGCGAAGCGCCTCCCCAACGGCCCGCTCGAGCTGTGGGTCGCGGCCCTCGGCCACCGACTTCGCGTCGAGGAGCACCTCGATGTCCGGAGGCACACCCTCGTTCTCAGCGATCCACCGGTGGTTGATCGGATCGAAGACCGCGTTGTCCGGGGCGGTGAGGTAGCCGCCGTCCATCATCGCGTAGTGCACCGACGACTTCACCAGCCCGCCCCACGTCCGCGTGCCGATGAGCGGACCCACCTTCTGCTGGCGAAAGGCCCACGGGAAGTAGTCACCCCCCGAGCCGGCCCGCTCGTTGATCAGGAGCACCTTCGGCCCGAGCACTCCCTGCGGAAGGACGAACGGGGCACCACCCGGCACCTCGTTCGTGACGGCGGCCCTCAACGAACGGGTCATGTAGTCGACCATGTAGTCGTCGAGGTTGCCGCCCCCGTTGAAGCGCTCGTCGATGACCGCACCGAGCTTGTCCTGCTGCGCGAAGAAATATCGGTCGAACGAGGCCACGCCCGGACCGCCCGTGTTGGGCACCCACACGTATGCGAGCCTTCCTCCCGACAGCTCGTCCACCCGTCGCCGGTTGTCCTCGACCCACGCGCGCTGCCGCAGCGCGGCCTCGCTGCGTATGGGCTCGACGGTCACTGTCCAGTGACCATCCATCGTCGGCCGGTCGTTCAGGTACAGCACGGTCTGCTTCCCGGCCGTACCGTCCAACGCGCGGTAGGGATCGTCGGCCGCGGTGATCTCGGCCCCGTCCACCGCGAGCAGGTAGTCACCCTCAGCCACGCGCAGCCCCGGGCGGTCGAGCGGCGCGTCCAGGTTGGGGTTCCAGCTCTCGTACGTGTAGATGCGTCCGATGCGCCAGCGGCCCTGGTCCGCAACCAGGTCGGCGCCGAGCAGTCCGACCCGCGACGTGTCGACCGCAGGATAGTCGCCACCTCCCACGAAGCTGTGACCGACGCTGAGCTCCCCGTTCAGCTGGTCGAACACGTACCGGAGATCCTCGCGGTGGCGAACGAAGGGCACGAGCGGACGATACCGCTCGCGTACGGCGTTCCAGTCGTTGCCGTGCATCCCCGGGTCGTAGAAGAAGTCGCGCTCGTAGCGCCACGCCTCGTCGAACATCTGCGCCCACTCCGCCACGCGGTCGAGGTGCATGCGCAGGGAGACGTTCAGCTCGCCGCCGGGCCCCTCGGGGGAGCGGTCCGTTCCCACCACGCGCCAGTCGCTCCCGGAACGCAGGAGCATCTTCTTCCCGTCTGCCGACACGGAGAAGGTGCTCACGCCCCGGGTGAACACGTCGGCCTTCCGTTCCTCCAGGGAGAACTTGTGCAGCGTGGAGGCGAAGCCCTCGCCACGCTCCGCCACGAAGACCGTCCCCTCCGGTCCGGCCGCGGTGGCCACGTAGCGTGCGACGGGCATCGGCAGCGCGATGATCCGCCGGTCGAGCCCGTCGAAGTCCACGCGCACCCGCACCCCGCCCGTATCGGCAGCGGCCCCCCGCGCAGGGGTGGAGTCCGGTCGGGCCTTTCCGGCGTCCGCCGGCTTCTCCTCGTCGCTGCGCGGCGGGAACGGCGAAGGATCGTCGGCGCGCAACACGATCACGTACGCGCCGTAGGTGGGCTCGGCTTGGATGGAGCTCGTGTTGGCCCACCCCGAGCCGAGCCCCAGATCCGTGCTCGCGAGGAAGTAGAGATGACGGCCGTCACGGTCCCACGCGGGCGACTGGGCATCCGCCATCTCGTCCGTCATCGCCGTCGCCCGCCCGCTTTCCACGGACCAGGCCACGATGCGGCGGAAGTCGTTCGGGAACGTCTTCGCGTAGGCCAGCCACTTCGAGTCCGGGGACCAGACGAGCCCCATCCCCCCGCGCTCGATGTTCGAGCCCCCGACGTCGGCGGTCGTGACTCGACCGGACGCGACATCCACGATGCGGATGCGTACGTCATCGTCCACGAAGGCGATCCAGCTGCCGTCCGGCGACCATGTCGCCTCCCACGCCATCTTCGACTCGCCCACCGAGAGCCGGCGCGGCTCTCCCAGGCCGTCCTGGGACGCGATCACCAGCCCGTATCCACTCCCGTCGTCGCTGAACCAGGCCACCTGCGTCCCGTCCGGCGACCACGTGGGCTCGCGATCGTCCACACCGGAGGTCCGGGTGAGGTTGCGGGCGTCGCCGTGCTCCACGGGAACGGTGAAGATCTCTCCCCGAGCGGCCATCAAGGCACGCACGCCGGTGGGCGAGAGGGAAGCGGACGTGATCCGGTCGGCCACGTCCTCCCAGCGGGGCTCCGCCCAGGGGAAGTCGCCGCGCACCGTGATGTCGAGACGCTGAACGCGCCCGGTCGCGGGGTCGAGCGTGTGGATCCACCCGTCCTGCTCGAACACGAGGCCGTCCGGGCCTCCGCTCAGCCACTTCACGTCCGCATCCCTGAAGTGCGTCACCTGAGCGAGCGCCCCGGTCGCCACGTCGTACGACCACACGTTGCTCGCCCAGTCACGATCCGAGGCGAACCAGACCTTGCCGCCGAGCCAAACCGGGTAGCGATCCTGGGTTCGCTCGTTCGGGAGGCGAACCTCCTCGAGGCTGTTCAGGTCCAGAATGGTCAGGGGCGTATTCTGCCCCCCCCGATACGAGCGCCACTCCCAGTCCCAGCGCGTGACCCGATCCACCACCAGTCGGCGACCGTCCGGCGCGTACGAACCGTCGTATCCCCAGGGAGCCGGGAGCATCGTGGACGGGCCGCCCGTGGCAGGGACCGTCCACAGCCGGTCGAACCCCACCGGGGCGGTCTCGCGCGAGCTCGCATAGAGCACGCGCGCTCCGTCGCGCGTCCATCCTCGCGGGTAGGACCCCGCGGGATACCACGTGAGACGCGTCGGCTCGCCGCCTTCCACGCCTACGACATAGACCTGGGGCGTGCCCGAACGGTTCGAGCTGAACGCGATCCACCTTCCGTCGGGCGAGAAGTGGGGGTCCGACTCCACCGCCGGCGTGCTGGTCAACCGCCGCGCCACGCCTCCAGTCCGATCCGCGATCCACAGATCGGCACCGTAGGTGAAGGCAACCTGGGTCGAGCTCAGCGTGGGCTGACGGAGAAGCCTCGTGGACTGAGCGGGGGCGGAGCCCGCGAAGCCGGTGAAGAAGCACGCGACGGCGACGAAGATCGGTGGCTTGCGAAGCATGCAGGGCGACTCCGGAAGGGAACGGGCTGGAGGCCCTGAACGTTCCAGCCCGACGGGGGCCCCGCAAGGGATCGGTGGCCGGGGCGGCCTGGGGAAGCTTCGTGGGCGACGTGGCACTTGCGCGTGCCCTCCGTACGGTCCGGTATTGATGGAAAACAGATGAAGGAGCCAACCGTGTCCGCTCTCGAGCGCTCATTGCCCGCCCGCCGCGGGCGGCTCGCCGTACTTCTGCTCGCTCTCGCACCGCTGGGGTGCAAGCTCCCCAGGTTCCAAGGCCCACAGATCCAGGATCCACCTCCGGCCTTCTCCATGAAGGACGGCGTCGCCCAGGAGCGGCGGATGTTCCCCGACAGGGACGTCGTGTTCCACACAGCCTGGATCGAGGCTTCCTGGGGCCACTTCAGCGGCATCTACATCAACGGTCACCCCGGGGTGATCGGCCCCGAAGAAGTCGAAGCGGCCCGATCCGCCGCGATCGAGGCCGCCCACGATCAGCTAGCGACGTTCGGCGAGATCGAGGCGATCGCCGTCGACGGTCGGACCGCGTGGGGGTGGGGAGAGGATTGGCGGATCCCGAACGGCGGGCTTCGCTACGCCGTGTTCCGTACGGCGATCCCCTACGACACCATCACGTACACCGTGGAGTTCGTCGCGGGGGATCCCGGTCTCAAGAGCCACCCCGACTCGCTGCGCACGATCGCGGCCAGCTTCGCGATCGGAAAGACCGAATGGAACATCCCGCTCATCGCGATCTGCGTGGGAGCCCTTTTCCTCCTGATCGTCCAAGTGCGCGCGCGGGCGCGGGCCCGCGTGGAGCGGGCACGACACATCACACTGGTCCAGGTGCCGAAGAAGAAGACCGAGCAGGAAGGTGCGGCGCCGCCGGCCAGCCCTGCGGGTCCGCCGGGAAGCTGACCGGACGGCCCCGACCACGTCGGCCCGCCGCGGGCCCCGACGCGGCCGGCGCACCGCGCTACGCGTTGCGCAGCGACGGTCGCTCGCCCTCTCGGAGCAGGCGGGCTCGCGTCTCGGCGTCCTTCGAGCTGACGGTCTCCAGCACGCCCTCGCTTACGAGCATCTCGAGGGTGGCCGTGTCGCTATGTACCACCTCCGGAGGCGTCGAATCGTTGGCCATGACTCCGACCCACGCGTCTCGGCCGGCTCGCTTGGCGAGGTAGGCCGCCTGGTCCGCCAACCCGACGACCTGGTCCCACGACACGGCGCGCGGGTCCCGCGGCACGAAGGGGAAGGGGGCGAATCCGACGGAGCAGGTCCTGCGGAGCGTGAGCCCCTCGTCGGCCACGAAGACGTGATCCCGGACGGCGTCGCACACCCGCTGCGCGAAGGCACCCGCGCCCGCCCGGTCCACCCGCCGGCTCAGGATCAGGAACTCCTCCCCACCCCACCGGATCACCACGTCGGAGGTACGGCTCGTCGCCTCGAGGACGCGGGCCACCTGGCCCAGGACGCGGTCCCCGGCCGAGTGGCCGTACTCATCGTTCACCGACTTGAAGTCGTCGAGGTCGAGGACGTAGAACACGACGTCGGCCAACTCCGGGGGCCTGCCCGTCCGCTCCGCGTCGCGATACGCCCGCAGAGCCACGGCCAACTCGGCCTCGACGGTCTGGAAGAGATAGCGGCGGTTGCGCAGGCCTGTGAGCGAATCGGTCAGGCTCAGTGCCTGGAGGCGTTGGTTCGCATCGGACAGCTCGGCAGTCCGCTCCGCGACCTTCCGTTCGAGGTCGCGCCGGACCTGGGTCGCGACGTGGCGTCCGTAGAGGAGGATGAGCACGAGCGCCAGGAGGACGGCGGCGACGAGCTGCGCCCCCCTGCGCTGTGCCATGGCGGAGGCCAGCTCGGCCTCCGCGCGCAGCCGCTCGATCTCCCGTTGGTCGCGGGCCTGCGCGACCCGCTCAACCGCCGCGTCCCAGACTCCAGCAGCGGAAGCGGCGGCGCCAGGAGCCCGAGGGGCCTGCTCCGTCGGAGTCACCAGCGACGGCACGTCGAGCACGGGGGACGACCGAGCCGCGGAAGCGGAGACCGTCGCGGGGACTGCCGTTCCGAACAGGGCGAGGGCACAGAGATGCAGACAGGGGCCGGCGGGGCCCCGGGATCGTACCGTCACAGCGATTCACGACCGTTGGGGGGGACGGTGCTTCAATCAAAGATCACCCCCCCGTCGCGCCCGACGCCAGCGCTTTCTTTCGACGGCCGTCAGGACCGCGTCAGAAAACCGAGGACGGCGGACAGCCATGCGTCCGGTCGCTCCAGATGGACCGCGTGGCCGGTCCGCGGAACCACCACCAGCTCCGCATCGGTCAGCGCCTCCGCCATGGCCCGGGCGATGTCGACGAACTTCGTGTCCAGCGCACCGACGAGGAGAAGCGTCGGGATCCGGATCTCCCCGAGGGACTCCCAGTAGGAGGGAAGAGCGCCCGTACCCAGCCCGCGCAGCGCCGCGGCCAGGCTACGCGGGTCGTTCGCCAGGCGCCTGGAACGCTGCGCCGCACGCACCTCGGACGGGAGCGTTCCTTGGCTCTCGAAGAGGGGGAGCGCTTCCCACCGACGGACGAACGGCTCGATCCCCTCCTCCTCGAGACTCCTCGCCAGGGCCTCGTCCGCGGCCCGACGGGCGACCCGCTCCTCATCGGTGGCGAGCCCTGGAGAGGCCGACTCCAGCACCAGGTGCGTCACCCGCTCGGGATGCGCCGCGGCGTACGCGAGGGCCAGCCGCCCTCCCATCGAATAGCCGATCAGCGGACCCGGGTCCCTCCCCTGGGCCGCGTCGATGGCCCCCAGCGCCGCCTGCAGCGTGAAGGGGCCTGCTGCCGTATCGCCCGTCCACCGCCCGTGGCCCGGAAGGTCGAGGAGCGTCGGCGTGCGCTCGCGGGAGATCAGCCCTTCGACCAGGGGCGTCGGCCAGGACCTGCCCGAGCCCGTGAATCCGTGGAGGAGGAGCATACCGGGATCGCCCCCTACCCACCTCCGCCCACCCGCTCGGGAACGAGGACGCCCAGCGACATGATCATCTTCACGCCCTCCTCCACCGTCATGCCGGTCTCCTCCAGCTCGGGGGCGGCGACCATCTGCAGAAAGCCCGTGGTCGGGTTGGGTGTGGTCGGCACGAACACGGTCTTCCACACCGAGCCGTCAGGGCGGGTGAGCGTCGAGGTCACGAACCCGACGGCGCGCATGCCCGGGCGCGGGAACTCGAGAAACACCACCGACTTGAAGGCCCGGGCGCTGGGACGCTGGAACGCTTCCACCACCTGCTTCGAGGCGCGGTATACGACCTTCACGAAGGGCACCCGCAGCAGGATCGCCTCTCCGTAGCCGAGGATGCGACGGCCGACCGTCCGCGCCGCGATCTCGCCGAGGAGGTAGATCACGACGAGCAGCACGCCCAGGGAGAGGAGGGCGCGCCACAGCCAGGGCCAATCCGCGACCGCGGGGTCGATGAAGGGGAGGAGGATCCCGGTGGTCGCCAGGAACGCGAAACGCAAGACGAGGATCGTGACCACCACGGGCACGAACGCCACGAAGCCCTGCGCCATGCGCGTCCGGATGTGCCTGAACCTGCGATGTCTCGTCGTCATGCGTGAATCGGCCAGGGCTCCGGATACGTCGAGGACTGAGGTCGATCCGTCGGATGGAGTCTCCACCCCGATCGACGAAGCGCCTGTTACCCGCGCTCGAACCGTCCGTGCCGACCCCTACGACACGTCTTGCGATCGCTGGTGCGCCGGGAAGGCGGCGGCGGTGTCCGCCGTCATCCCCACGGATACGGCCCGCTCATCCGCACACCCCTGGCGTCGAAGAGCAGCTCGATCATCCGCTGCCACGACTCCCAGCTGGTCGTGCGCCCGTACACCGAGTTCGTCTTGTGCGCGATCACCATGTCCAGCGCCGGCAGGATCGTGATCCACTGTCCGATGGCGCCTCGCCCCGTGTAGGCGCCTTCGAACGGCCCGACCGCCTGGGGCTCGTCCCACACCCACCACATGTAGCCGTACCCGAAGTAGCCGTCCCGGCGCGAGATCGGGTGCATCTGCTCGAGCGGGGTCACGACGCTGTGGATCTGCCTCGCCCACCCCGCGTCGATGACCTGCCGGCCGTCCCAGGCTCCGTCGCGCAGCATCAGGAGCCCCACCCGCGCCATGTCCCGCGTGCTCAGCCAGATGTGGTAGGCCGGATTCACGCTGACGGAGAGGTCTCCGCTCTTGTGCTGTGCGCTCCGGTCCCAGTCCTCGAACTGCAGGGGAATCGCGAGCTGCGCCTGCAGCTCGTCGTAGATGTCCCGGCCGGTGAGCTTCTCGTAGACCGCGCCCGCGGCGTTGAAGTCCCAGTTGTTGTAGAGCTGGTAGGTGCCCGGCTCCTGCGAGCCGCGCTCGGGCGCCGACGCCAGGTCGTCGCCGCCGTTCGACGCTGCGTGGTACACGCCCGAGCGGGCGGTGATGAGGTCGAGGACCCGCGCGCGCTTCTCGATGGGTAGCAGCCCCCCGATGTCGTCCAGCCCCAGGTCGTCGAGGGTGGCCTGCAGATCGATCGTTCCGTTCGCGACCCAATAGCCGTAGAGCATGCTCAGGATGCTCTTGCGCACGGAAGCGAGGTAGCTGAGCTCCTCGATGTCCCCGTACGTGAAGACCACGCGTCCGCGATCCACCACCACCAGTCCGGTGGTGTTCGCGCTGTCGCGAATGAACGAGTACACGGAGCGCATCTTGTTCGCATCCCACCCGTAGCCCGCGAGATCCTGGGGGCGGCGGACATACTCCCACGATTCACCCGGATAGGCAGCCTCGGTGGAGGATTGGCCCAGGACGGGGAGGGCCAGGACCGACGACAGAAGCAGGGTCTGGAGGACGGTGCGAAGGCGGCGCATGGGGCGGCTCCGGTCGGGCATTTCCGAGACGGGGAGAAGGTAGGTGGGCGGCGAAGACGCGGCCACGGGGAACGTGGGTCCCCGCACCCGTGTTGCATCCGACGACGCATGGGACACCTGTCCCGAAGGTCACGACCGAATCCGGATACCGCCCCGATGAACGCACGGACGCTGGCCCTCGCCCTCATGCTGACCGGCTGTGCGAGCCGGGGAGGTCACGAGCCCCCGCGGCCTGTCCAGGAAGGCCCCGTGCTCTGGCGGCCGGGGCGCTACCTGGCCTCCGCGCAGCTGGAGTACACCGCCGGCTCCCTGCGGGCGGGGAGCTCCGCCCGGAAGCTGGTGCAGGCGGAGGTGTGGATCGACCCCGACGGCACCATGACGCTGACCAGCGGCGAGGGCTCGTGCCAGGAGCACGCGACGGACAGAGCGAGCGTGCGCAATTTCGCCTGCGGGGAAGCGACCTTCCAGCTCGTCCTGGAGGGAGAGGCGATCCACGGCACGGCCAGCGCCCCGATCACGTTCTGGGTGTCCGGGTGGAGCCGGTGCACGAGGTGGACCGCGGACGAGACGGGACGGCAGACCTGCGTGCGCTACGAAGAGCACCCCGCCGAGGAGCGCAGCGCCCGCGCGTCGGCCAAGCTGCACGTCGTCGCCACGGGCGCCTGATCCGGGACAGGGCGTAGCGGGGCCTCCCCGCGCGCCGTATGGTGCGCGGATGCAAACGAGCACGACACCCCGTCGGGCCGTCGCCGCAGCCGTCGTCGGCAACGTTCTGGAGTGGTACGACTTCGCGGTGTACGGCTACCTGGCCGGCATCATCGGAGCCAACTTCTTCCCCTCGGGCGACCCCTCGGCCGAGCTGCTGGCCTCCTTCGGCATCTTCGGCGTCGGCTTCCTGGCGCGCCCGCTGGGCGGCGTGTTGATCGGGCGCATCGGGGACGTCCGGGGCCGGCGTACCGCCCTCCTGCTCACGCTCTTCATGATGGCTGCCGGGACGGTGCTCATGGGCCTCGCTCCGTCGTACGCGGCCGTGGGAATCTTCGGCCCCGCGACCGTCGTCGTCGCGCGCCTCCTGCAGGGCTTCAGCGCAGGCGGCGAGTGGGGCGGGAGCACGGCGTTCATCGTCGAGTGGGCGCCCGAGGGGCGCCGCGGGTGGTATGGGTCCTTCCAGCAGATGAGCGTGGGAGCGGGCCTCCTCCTCGGATCGGGGCTGGCGGCGGCTCTCAGCTCGGTCCTGTCCGCGGAAAGCATGACGTCGTGGGGGTGGCGGCTGCCCTTCCTGTTCGGGGGGGTGCTCGGCCCGGTCGGCATGTGGATGCGGCGTACGATCGACGAGACGCCCGCGTACCGCGCCGCGCGTGAGGAGTCGGCCTCGGCCCGGGCGGCGAACCCGAAGACCGCGGCGAGCGCGCCCCGGCACGCGAGCCCGATCAGGCTGGCCGCCCAGGCGGCCGGCTTCACGGTCCTGTGGACGGTCTCCTACTACATCTTCCTGAACTACATGCCGTCCTTCACGGCCCGGTACGCGGACCTGACCAACGCGCAGGCGCTCTGGTCCAACACCGTCGGCCTCGTGGTCCTGGTGGCGGCGATCCCCTTCTGGGGACACCTGTCGGACCGGGTCGGCCGTCGCCCGCTGCTCCTGACCTGCTGCGCCGCCTTCGTGGTGCTCACCTGGCCCGTCGCACGCTACCTGGTGTCCGGCCCCCCCCTCGCTGCGATCGTGGCGCTCCAGGTGGGCCTCGCGGTGGTCATCGCGATGTTCAGCGGCGCCGGGCCGGCGGCGATCGCGGAGATCTTCCCGACGCGCTCGCGATCCACCTGGATGACGACGGCCTACGCCCTCGCCGTGGCCGTCTTCGGCGGCTTCGCGCCGTACATCGCGACGTGGCTCATCGCGGTCACCGGCTCCCCCGTGGCGTGGGTGGGCTACGTGATGGCGGCGGCCCTCCTGTCGGGGGCGGTCATCTGGTCGCTGGAAGAGACCGCGCACCGGCCCCTGGCGTGAGCCCGGCGGCCGCCCCGGTCAGACCCCCCCGAGTGCCGACACCGGGTCCACCGCGGTCGCACGCCGCGCCGGGACGAGGCATGCCACCAGACCGACCACGGCCAGAAGGGCCGCCACCGCCAGCATGACGCGCGGGTCCGTCGGCTGCACGTCGAAGAGCAGCGAGCGCACGAGCCGGGTGAGGAGGAGCGACGTGCCCGCCCCGACGATCAGCCCCAGGGCCGTGACCCGCAGGCCCTGCCCCACCACTCCACGGAAGACGTCGCCCGGTGCGCTTCCCATCGCCATGCGGATGCCGATCTCGCGCGTGCGCTGACTCACCGAGTAGGCCAACGCCCCGTAGATCCCGATCACCGCGAGGAAGAGGGCCACCCCCGCGAACGCGCCCAGCAGCGTGAGCGACGCGCGCCGTCCCTGCAGCGAGTCGTCGATCCGCCCGCGCAGCGTCTCGACGCCATAGAGCGGGAGCTCGGAGTCGAGGCGGGTGACGAGCTGGCGCAGCGCCGGGGTGACGCTCTCGGGATCCACGGTGGTGCGTACCACCAGGGAGAGGAATCCGGGAGGACGTTGGAGCGTCGAGAAATAGTACGCCCCCACGTGCTCGGACGGCGGCGCGGTCAGGTCGTTCTGTTTGATCGTGCGTACCACGCCCACGATGGTGAAGCGACTCTCCGGCGGGATGCTGTCGGAGCCGGGGACCACGCCGTAGAGCATCCGGTCGCCGATGGGGCTCCGGTCGGGCCAGTAGCGGCGCGCCAGCCACTCGTCGATGAGCATGACGCGGGGGTCGTCCGGCCCGTCGGAGTCACGGAACGTGCGCCCCTCCACCAGCTGGATGCCCATGGCCTCGATGTAGCCGGGGCTCACGGTGACCTGGAGGGGTGACAAGACCGACTCCCCGGGTGACGGGACGTAGCCCTCCGGGAGGATCACGCTGCTCGAGTTGTTGCCGGTGAAGGGGAGCTGCGCCGTGATGCCCACCGCCGACACGCCGGGGATCGCCGCGGCTTCGCGGCGTAGCTCCTCCGCGAATTGCCGGCGTGCGGTGGCGTCCGGATAGCGGGCCGCGGGGAGGCTCACGAAGGCGGTGAGCACTCCGTCCGGGTCGAAGCCGGGATCCACACGGATGGCGGCGCGGAAGCTCATCAGCATCAGGCCGGCGCCGATCAGGAGCACGAACGCCAGGGCCACCTGGCTCGTGACCAAGCCGTTGCGCACCAGGACAGCGCGCCGGCTCGCGGTGCCGGTCCGCCCCTCGGTGCGGAACACCGGCGACAGGTCACCGCGCATGATCTGCACCACCGGGATCGCTCCGAAGACGACGCCCGCCCCCACCGCGAGGGCGGCCGTGAAAAGGAGCACGGAGGTGTCGATGCCGATCTCGGGCCCCCGGGGAAGGTCCGCCGCACCCAGGCTCAGGAGAACCTTCAGCCCGGCGGCCCCCAGACCCACGCCGATCGCGCCGCCCAGGACGCCGAGCACGAGGGCTTCGGTCAGCACTTGGCGGGCGACACGCATGCGCGGCGCCCCCAGGGCCAGGCGCGTGGCGACCTCCCCTACCCGGGTCTGGGCCCGCGCCAGGAGGAGGTTCGCGATGTTCACGCAACCGATCAGGAGCACCAGGCCGACGCCGGCCCACAGCATGTAGAGCACGGGCCGTGCGTCGCGCACCAGGTCGTCCGCCGTCGGCACCAGGACGGTCCGGTAGCCGGCGTCTTCCAGGAGCTGCCGCGCGTTCGGGGGGGGCCACTGGTCGATGAGCGACTGGTTGAGCGCTTCGTTCTGCGCGCGGGCCTGCTCGAGCGTGGCCCCGGGGCGCAGCCGGGCGATCATGCTGAAGTTGTTCGAGTGCCACTGGTCGAGGTTCCGGTCCTGCTCGTCGAAGCCGATGGGGACGTAGATGCGCGTCGCCTCCCGCCCGGGCATGACGAAAGCCGCCGGCAGCACGCCCACGACCGTGTACGGGTTTCCGTCGATGCGCATCTCGCGACCGACGACGTCGGAGGCGCCGCCGAAGTGCTCCTTCCAGTAGGCGTCGGTGAGGACCACCTTGTGATGGTTCCCCACCTCCATCTCGTCCTCGGTGAACGTGCGTCCGAGGGCGGCCTGGACACCGAGCAGCGGAAAGAAGGAGGGCGTGACGCGCATGGAGGACACGCGCTCGCTGCCGTCCTCCCCGCCCACGGTGCTCCCGGATCCCTGGTAGAGCGCCACCTCCTCGAAGGCGGCCACGTGCGCGCGGCGCTGGAAGAAGTCCACCGTGCCGTTGGATGCCCGCGCCGCTCCGGCGTTGGGGTAGCTGTTGAACACCGTGACCAGGCGGTCCGGGTCCTTGAACGGCAGGGGCTCGAGCAGGACCGTGTGGATCACGCTGAAGATCGAGACGTTGGCGCCGAGGCAGACCGCCAGGGTCAGGAGGACCGTGGAGCTGAAGGTCTTCTCCTTCCACAGGAGCTTCAGCGCCAGCCGTACGTCACGGATCAGCGATTCCATGGTCTCGTCGGGTGGGAGGTCGTTCGGGGCTCATACGTTCTGGACGAATCCATCCCACCGCGGGTTTCCCCGGATGTTCCAACGCCCATTGAGGGAAACCGCCACGCACGGTAGGCTGACCGTATGGACACGCCCGATCTCGAGCCCTGGCAGTGGCCGGAGGAACACTGGCGCGCGCTGGTCGGACGTGTGCGCGCCGGTCGCGCGCTCCGTCCCGACACCTGGAAGGACGGCGCGCGGTGCGCGGTCGCGCTGTCGTTCGATTCCGACCACGAGACCAACGAGCTGCGCGACGGCGGCCGCTCCATCGGTCGCCTGGCGTGGGGCGAATACGGCTCGCGCCAGGGCGTGCCGCGCATCCTCGCGCTCCTCGCGAAGCACGACGTGCGCACGACGTTCTTCGTCCCCGCCGTGTCAGCGCTCCTCCACCCGGAGGAGCAGCGCCGCGCGGTGGCCGAGGGGCACGAGATCGGCATCCACGGTTGGATCCACGAGCTCAACTCTATCCTCCCCTACGAGGCCGAGCGTGACCTCATGTTGCGCAGCGCGGACACGCTCGAGCGCGTAAGCGGCGTCCGCCCCGTCGGGCTGCGCGCGCCCTCGTGGGACTTCAGCCCCGGGACGCTCGCCATCGAGCGGGAGATGGGGCTCGCCTACGACTCCTCGCTGATGGCCGACGTGGACTGTTACGAGCTTCTGATGGAAGGGGAGCCCACAGGCATCGTCGAGCTTCCCGTGGAGTGGATCCGTGACGACGCAGCCTACCTCGGAATGCACCGATTCCAGGCGCTGCGTCCCCAGATGCCGGTGGAGGCCGTGTTCGACGTCTTCCGTCGCGAGTTGGAGGGTGCCTGGGCGGAAGGAGGCGTCTTCCAGCTCACGATGCACCCGCACTACATCGGTTACCGATCGCGGATCTGGATCCTCGAGGAGATCATCCGCACCGCGAAGGGACTCGGGGACGTCTGGTTCGCGACCCACGCCGAGGTGGCGGCGTGGGCGCGGGAGCACGGGTAACGCCCCCCGACGCCGGGCCGGCGAAAGCCCTATGCGCCCAACACCGTGATTGATATGGCGTTGTCGCCCCGCCTTGGATTCGGGGCCGCGGCGCTCCCAACGCGGGGTGCTCCCCTTTCCGATCACCCTCCTAGTCGGTGTCGAGCCAGCCGAACCAGACCGGGTGCGTCGCGCGGTACCACGCCAGCACCTCGCGGATGAGGGCCTTCTTGTCGGGGGGCATGACCTGGTCGTCCAGCCGGTCCAGGTGCACCATCATCCGGTCCCCCGGCAGGTACTCGATGGCCTCGGCGCACAGCGTCTGCAGCTCGTTGCGGATCCTGCCGGAATCGGAGATGCGCACCGGCCTGGACCGGTAGTCTTGGCCGGCGTAGAAGCGATCGAGGAGCGGCGAGAACGACATCCGCATGTCGGGCGGTGTCTCGGTGGCCCGCAGCGTGAGGGTGACGTCGAGCATGCGGGCGCGCGTCGATGAGCGGGTGGTCACGCGGTAGGTGTCCGCGCCGACCTGTTCGACGCCGGGCAGCCCCGTGTAGGGGTCGGGGAGCATGTACGACGCGAGACTCAGGACCCTCCACTCCTTGTTGGGGAAGAAGTCGTCCGCGGTGAGCGTCCGCCGGTCCAAAGGCAGGCAGGCCGCGCGCGCCTCACGCAGGTTCTCGCGGTATGCGCGCACCGACGCTTCGGTGATCCCCGGCCCCAGCACCTCCTCGAGCCGTCGCACGAAGTCATCTCCCTCGGGGTCGAGGTGCATGACGCGCGGCTCGCGCTCGTACGACCCCTCGAAGTGCGAGGAGAAGAGGCACAGCGAAGTGCGCGTGTCGAGGACCGGGTCCAGGCTGGCGGCCTGCACGGCTTCCGCAGAAGCCGCGTAGCCGTCGCAGATGAGCACGTGCCTGTCGCCGGCATCGTCCTCGAAGGATCCCACGCGGAAGCACGGCGCGTACGTCCCCGACTCGGTAAACGCCCCCTGCCCAGTCGTCGGGATCGTCCATCCGTCCTTCACCAAGTGGGCTCCGAGGCTCCGCCACGTCGCCCACAGCTGGCCGATGCGCGGCTCGCGCGAAGCCCCTTCCAGCGTCCACACGTGGACGTTCTCGGGCCGGACCTCCGGGTAGGTGCTCAGGATCGAGTCCATGACCAGCAAGCGGGGCGTCAGGAAGTCGAGGAGCACCGAGCGCTCGGCCGCCTGCTCCACGACCGGCCGCGGCAGCACGAGGGTGCCCATGTACCCCTCGTACGGCCGTGCGACCTGGAGCGGCTGATCGAAGACGTGCAGGACGGTCATCGGTCCCGTGGCGCTCCCCTTCGCGAAGCGCGAGGTATTCTCCAGCGTGTCGACCGCGGCTCCCCACAGCGTGATGCCGTTCTCGCGGATGTCGCGCCAGAACTCCCCCCACCCGTAGTCGTCCCGATTGAGCACCCGGTGCACGCAGCGGTCGACGAAGTGGGCAACCTGGGGACGGGCATAGACCCGGCCGAAGCCGAGCTGGGGGTTCGCCCCCATCTCCGGCGTCTCCCCCGCCTTCGGCATCAGACCCTCGCCGAGGCTCACCATCACCGCATGGTTCTCGGGCAGGCTCCGCGTGAGGAACCACAGCCCCTCGGAGAGCACATAGGCGGACGCCGCGTCCGCGTCCTTCTTCACGCGGTTGACCGTCACCTTGTCGGCGCCGTCCGCTTCGCCGTAGCGGCCGAAGAGACGGGTGCCCAGCGCGGTCACCGCGGTCGCGGTGATGAAGGCCCGCTCCAGTGCCTCCCCCACGAAGGCCTCACCCTGCGCTTCGCGTTCGACGAGGCGCTCCTCGACGTCGTCGAGCCAGAGGTGGAAGCGGCCGAGTATGCTGCGCGCGTCGAAGGCCCACTGCGCGATCCGGTTGCGTCGATCCATGTCCATGGGACGCAAAGATACGGGTGTGGGACGTAGGCGGGAACGCCCGGGAGACGCGTCGCCAAGCCCACGGCGACGATCCCCCGGCGGGCTCCCGGAGAACGCTCAGTAGGTGAACTGCGTCTGGAACAGCAGGCTGGACCGGCGGGCCGCCGCGGCCGCGCTCGGCGCGTCGCCCTGATAGCTGACGTGGTCGACGTCGAGCAGCAGGAGCACGTTGGGCGTGAGCCGGTACGACATCCCGGCGATGACCCTCGTGAGCGCGTCGTCCGCGACGTCGGTGTTCGGGTCCGACCGGTCCACGCGGCCCACCAGGGCCACCTTGGACTCCGGTAGACGGTAGACGCCGTACAGGCTCAGGATATCGCCGCGGACGTTGGGCTCGTCGGAGGGCCCGTCCACCGTGTGCGCGGCCTCCGCGCCCAGGGTCCAGGCGCTGGACTTGTAGGAGAGTATCCCGACGAAGCGGTTGCGCGTCCCTCCGCCCGTCGGGGCGCCGAGGCTCGCCACTCCGGTCAAACGCAGCCCCCCGCGGGCTCCGCCGTCGTCGCTCTCGAGCAGCCGGTACGACGCGCGCGCGGAGACGTCCTTGTGCTTGTCGCCCTCGGCGCCGTGGTAGCTCTCGCCGTTCTGGGCCGCGACCTGGAGATTGAAGCGCTGGTCGTCCCAGGCGCCGTCGAGCCCCACGCCCAGGTCCGACGAGGTCCAGTAGCCGTACCGCTCGATCGGCATCGTCCCCTGCATGCGGTAGTCCCACAACCCTTCTTCCCAGTCCAGCAATACCGTGTGGATCTGGCCGAACTTCAGGGTCACGGGGCTGTCCTCGGGCGTCCACGTGAAGTAGGCGTACTTGAGCCGGAAGCCGAGGGAGCCATCGGGCTGGCGATGGACGTCCGCGGTGACGCGGGTGGAGATGCCCTGGTCGAAACGGCCGCGCACGTCCACGTACGCCCGCTTGACGTCGAAGGAGTTCCCGTGACCGGCGGAATCCGACAGTAGGTATTCATACTGCGAGTACACGACGCCGCCGACGCTCACGTCCTGTGCGGACGCGCCGCGCGCGCCGAAGGCGGCCGCGACGACGAGGGCTCCGGCCAGCGACGACCATCGCGTGATTGTCTTCAAGGCGCTTCCTCTCCGTGGAGTGGTCGTTACGGACGCACGAAGCATGCGTGTGACTCGTAACGCATCGCTCTCCATTTTGTAACGCTGGAGTAACGTCGTGCCGGCGTGCGGCGCCTGGACGCGGCGAGGCCCCGAGCGGACACGATCCCCGCCCGGGGCCCCGCGTGCATTCGGGGTCGGCCCCGGGGCCGCCCCCCCCGTGCTCGGTCCTACATCTTGCCGGGGTACTCCACGGTGTCGAGCTGCTTCATCTCCAGCGCCACCATGTTCGACGGGAGCGGAGCGTAGTCGAGCGCGGCGGCTTCGCCCTCACCCTCGGTCAGCGCCCACCGGATGAAGTCCACCAGCTTCTTGGCCGCGGCACCGTCCTGCATGTCCTGGTAGACCAGGAGCCAGGTGAAGGACGAGATCGGATAGGCGTCGGCGCCCGGGGCGTTCACGATGGAGACGCGGAAGTCCGTGTCGGCGGGCAGGCCCGCGGCTACCCCGGCCGCGGCCGCGGTCGCGCCCTCGATGGAGGGCTTCACGAAGTTGCCCGCCTGGTTGCGGAGCTCGGCCACGGCGAGGTCGTTCTGGTTCGCGTAGGCGAGCTCGACGTAGCCGATGGAGCCCGGCGTCTGCTTGACCTGCCCCGCGACGCCTTCGTTGCCCTTCCCGCCCAGGCCGACCGGCCAGGCGACTTCCTTTCCCTTCGCTGGCCCGCTGCGCCACGCGTCACTCACCGCGGACAGGTAGTCCGTGAAGATGAACGTCGTGCCGCTGCCGTCCGAACGGTGCACCACCAGGATGTCCTCCGAGGGCAGCGAGACACCCGGATTCAGCCCGGCGATGCGGGGGTCGTTCCACTTGGTGATCTTGCCCAGGAAGACGTCCGCGAGCACGTCCGGCGAGAGCTTCAGGGACGTGCCCACACCCGGGAGGTTGTACGTGACGGCCACGGCCCCGATCACCGTCGGGAAGTGCAGCACCTTGCCCTTCGCCGCGGCCAGCTCGTCGTCGTTCATCGGCGCATCGGACGCACCGAAGTCCACGGTGCCCTCGGTGAGCTGGCGGATGCCGCCGCCCGAGCCGATCGATTGGTAGTTGATCTTCACGCCCCTCTGCTGGGCGTAATCGTAGAACCACTTGGAGTAGATCGGATTGGGAAACGTCGCGCCGGCCCCGGTGAGGTCGGCGGCGCCCGCGCTAGCCGAGGCCTGCGCCGGAGCGCTGCTCGCCTGACCGGAAGGCCGGTCCCCGCCGCCGCAGGCCACGAGCAGCGTCGCAGCAGCGGCCCAGATCGTTCGTCTCATCGTCGTTGCTCCACCGTGATGGAAGGATCCATTCGCCGAGTCACATTATGTCCATGCCGTAACGGCAGGAGTGCCCAGTCGGTATCGAACAGGTAACGAGCGCCGCTCATCCGAAGCGCCCGGTGATGTAGGCCTCGGTCCGCGGATCCCTCGGCCGGGTGAAGAGCTGCGCGGTCGGAGAGAGCTCGACCAATTCGCCATGCAGGAAGAAGCCGGTCTGGTCCGAGACGCGCGCGGCCTGCTCCATGTTGTGCGTGACGATCACCACGGTGATCTCTTCCCGCAGGTCGTGGACGAGCTGTTCGACCTTTTCCGTGCTGATCGGATCGAGCGAGGCCGTGGGCTCGTCAAGGAGGAGGACGCCCGGGTCGATGGCCAGCGCCCGCGCGATGCACAGACGCTGCTGCTGCCCGCCCGAGAGGCCCAGCGCGCTCTCGTCGAGCCGGTCGCGCACCTCCTCCCACAGGGCGGCGCGCCTGAGTGCCTGCTCCACGCGCTCCTCCTGGTCGATGCGCTGGCCCGCGGCCTTCAACACGCGGAGACCTGCCGCGACGTTGCCCCGGATCGACATGGTGGGGAAGGCCGTCGAGCGCTGGAACACCATCCCGACGTGGCGGCGCACCGACACCGGGTCGATGCCCGGGGCGTAGATGTCGCTCCCCTCCAGGAGGACCTGGCCGCGGATGCGGGCACCGGGAACGGTCTCGTGCAGACGGTTCAGCGTGCGCAGGAACGTCGACTTGCCGCATCCGGACGGGCCGATGACCGCGGTGACCCGGTTCCTCGGGATGCGCATCGACACGTCACGCACCGCGTGCACATCGCCGAAGAAGGCGTCCAGCCCACGCACCTCCATGCGGGCGGGCAGCGCCTCCAGAGCGCGGGCGTCCGCGTCCGAGAACCGGCGCGCCGACTCAGTCGACCGCACGGGCGAAACCGCTTCGGGTGACGGCACGGGACACCAGGCTGATGATCAGCACCAGGGCGATGAGCACGAGCGCGCCGCCCCACGCCTGCGCGTGCCACTCGTCGTACGGGCTGATGGCGTAGTTGAAGATCTGCAGGGGCAGCGCCGCGATCGGCTCGTTCAGCGACACCGACCAGAAGTTGTTGCCGAACGCGGTGAAGAGGAGCGGCGCGGTCTCGCCGGCGACGCGCGCGAGCGCGACCAGGATCCCGGTCAGGATCCCCGCGAGCGCGGTGGGCAGCACGATGCGCAGCGCGGTCCTCCACTGTGTGTAGCCGAGAGCGAGCGCCGCCTCGCGCAGGCTCGTGGGCACGACGCGCACCATCTCCTCCGTCGTCCTCGTCACGGTGGGGATCATCATCGCCCCCAGGGCGAAGCCCCCGGCGAGGGCGGAGAAATGGCCCATCGGGACGACGACCAGCTCCCAGGCGAAGATCCCCATCACGATGGACGGCAGGCCGTTGAGGACGTCCGCAAGGAAGCGCACGCCGACGGCGAGCGGCGCGCCCTTCTTCTCGGCCAGGTAGATGCCCGCCCCGATCCCGATCGGCACCCCGAAGGCGCTCGCGATGCCGACGACGACCAGCGTGCCCACGATGGCGTTGGCCACACCGCCTCCCGCGACGCCCACCGGCGTCGGTAGATGCGTGAAGAACCCGAGGCTGAGCGAGGAGGCGCCCTTCTGCAGGAGGTAGACGAGGATGAAGAGCAGCGGCAGCGTGGCCACGACCGCCGCGACCCACGTGAGGCCGGTCATGATCGCGTTCACCACGCGCCGCCGCGGGGAGCTGCGGAACTCGCTCACGCCATCCCCCGCGAGGTGCGCCACACGAGCCAGCGCGCGCCGGCGTTGACGATCAGCGTGACGACGAAGAGGACGAAGCCCACGGCCATGAGCGCGGAAAGCTGCAGGTCGCCCGTCGCCTCGGTGAACTGGTTCGCGATCAGCGAGGCCATCGTGTAGCCGGGCGCGAAGAGCGAGGCCGCGATCTCGTGGCGGTTGCCGATGACCATCGTGACGGCCATGGTCTCGCCCAGCGCCCGGCCCAATCCCAGGATCACACCGCCCGCGATCCCCGACTTCGCGAAGGGGATGACCGCGCCCCAGAGCATCTCCCAGCGGGTCGCGCCCAGTGCCAGCGCGGCCTCACGCTGCGAGCGCGGCACCGCCATGAGCACCTCGCGGGACACCGCCGAGATGTAGGGGAGGATCATGATCGCCAGGATCACCCCCGCGGCCAGCATGCTGGGGCCGTACATCGGCCCACTGAACAGCGGCGTGGCGCCGAGGTGCAGCGTGTCGCGCAGGAACGGCATCACGTGCGTGCGCAGGAGCGGGATCATCACGAAGATGCCCCACAGTCCGTAGACCACGCTGGGAATCGCCGCGAGGAGATCGACGAGGAAGGCCACGGGGCGCCGGAGCCAGTGCGGGGCGAGCTCGGAGAGGAAGATCGCCACGCCGAGCGCCAGAGGCGTCGCGAGGATCAGCGCGATCGCGGACGACACCAGCGTGCCGTAGAGCGCGGGTGCGGCGCCGAAGTGGCCGGCGACCGGGTCCCATTCGCTCGAGGTCAGGAACTCGAATCCGAACGTGCGCAGGGCCGGCCACGCCGCGACCGTGATGACCGCGAAGATGACCAGCAGGAGCGCGGGTACGGCGAGGGCGAACAGCGTGATCAGCGCCGAGTAGACGCGGTCCCCCACACCGCCCCCGTAGATGCCCTCGGGGGGGTGTACGGGAACGCCCGCCTCCACGCCGGTCGAGCCGGCCAGGGAATCACCGACCATGTCGTTCGGAATCGAGCGGATCGACGTAGCGATCGGGTGACGGATGTGTAACAGAAACGTATCGGAGGCGGAGCGCCGCCCGCGTTTCACCCCCGAAACGACGCCCCCCTCCGCCGCGGATCGCGACGGAGGGGGCTGCGCGCCCGACGTCCCCGGGAAGGGACGTCACCGGGTCGGGGACCGGCTCGCGCCTACTGCATCTTGGTGATCTCGACACTTCCTTCGCACTTGCCCGAGTCACCCTGCAGGGTGAAGCGGTACGTACCGGGCTCGGCGGTCTCGGTGTTCAGCCAGAGCGTGACCTGGTTGTCCTCCTTGGCCATCTCGATGGGCTTCTGCGCCTCGGCCTCGTTCGCCATCTCCGCCTTGGGCAGGTCGGTCTGCTCGGCCAGCTTCACGCCCGCCTCCGGCTGCTCGGCGGAGAACGCGCTCACCACGCCGATGGCGCTGGACAGCGTGACCGCGATCCGCTCGGCCTTCTGGCCCGCGCGCACCTGGGCAGGCTTCACTGTGGCAGAGCACACCGGCATCATCTCGGAGGGCTGCGCCTCCTGGGCTGCGAGGGGCGAGGCGGCGATCGCCAGGGGCGCGAAGGCCGTGAGGGCGACGAGCCCTTTCCATGTCCGCATGATTTGTCTACTCCTGTCGGGAGGGTGTTTGGCGCACGGTTCGACCGGCGCCTGCGATGTATTCCCGACGTATGTGCAACACCCGTGCCCGCGCACCAAGAATGGCGCCGGCTCTGGGTTTCGGTCAGCCGCCGTTCGGGGGGAAGAGCTCGATCGCGGTGACCTCCTCCACCTCGCCGGTGTCCGGATCCACCCGGCGAAGGAAGGTGCGCGGAGCCTCTCGGCGGAAGAGCAGCGTCTGGTTTTCCAGCCCCGTGGCCAGGTTCACCCGGAGCGCGTCGTAGGTCTCCCCGCCGACGTCCGCCGAGGCCCGGTCCATCACGTCGTAGCGGTCGTGGAGCACCTCGCCCGTGCGCGCGTCGAACGTCGTGAACTCGACGCTCCGCCCGACGAGCGGCTGGGCCTCAAGGAGCGCGAAGGCGAGCTCGCGCATGTCGTGCAGGATGATGCCGGTCGGGAGGTCGACGTCGACCTCCTTCGAGGGCCCGCCCGTCGTGTCTACGATCACACCGAGCACGTGATCGTGCTGGAAACGCATGTCCCAGCTGGACGAATGCCACCCCTGCTCCGTCCACCACGTGACCTCTCCCCGGGCCGACAGCGGCTGAAGCCGACCGAGCTCCACGACCGAGCGGCTGCGTTCGCGCCTCAGCGTCTGCACGGTTCCGAACGGCTCGGTCCGCGTCGTGGTCTCGCTTTCGAGGTACCGCTCCAGTTGCGGCTCGTCCGAGCCGACCGTCTCGATCACCCGGTAGGTGATGCGCGTCCTGCGCTCCTGGTTGTGCGCCATCGTGGTCCGGGTCTCGATCCGGTATCCGTGGAAGCCGTCGAACCCGTAGCGCAGGCCCTGGTTCACCGCCTCGGTCCGGCTGGCCGCCTTCTCGGAAACTGACCCTTCCACGTCCTGCGTCGTGGCCTGCAGCACGCGGACCGGTTCGGGCGGCAGGTGATCGAGGAGGCCCCGCGCGTAGTTGATCGGCACCGCGAAATTGAGGTTTTGCCCGGCCTGCATCTGCGAGACCGCGATCCCGACGACGTCACCGGCGGCGGAGAGCACCGCCCCGCCGCTCGAGCCCGGTGACGCGGGCGCGCTGACCTGGAGCAGCCGGTAGCCCTCCTCCTCCTGCCGGCGGCCGCTGACGATGCCGGTCGACACGGTGTTCTCGAGTCCGAGGGGGCTTCCGATGAGCACGACGGCGGCCCCGATGCGCACGGAGTCCGAGTTGCCGAGGGGCAGCGCGGGGAGGTCGAAGCCCGCGACCTGCAGCACCGCGATGTCGCGACGGGCGTCCTCCGCGAGGATCTCCACGTCGTCGTAGACGTCGCCCGACGAGAGTTTCACGCGCACGCTCTTCGCGTCACGCACGACGTGGTAGTTGGTCAGGATGCGGCCGTTCGGATCAACGATGAAGCCGCTGCCCTGGCGCGAGCTCGTCGGCGTGCGCACGTCGAGCAGCACGACGGCGGGCGTCGCATTCGCGGCGAGCTCCTCCAGCGTCGCCTGCGTGCGCTTGGCGGTCTCCGCGGACTGCGCGGCGAGCCCGCCCGGCGTAACGAGGACGACCGCGGTCGCGACGGTCGCGAGAGGGTGGCGCACTCGGCGCCGACGGTGGTCGGAGAGGCGAAGAATGGTCGATCCTCCAGGTTTCCGGGTCCGACGCCACGCCGGACACGTCGCATACCGCGGGACCCCAGAGCAGGATCCGCGCCGGAACGGGCGGGGCCAACGGTCGGGCTCCTTGCAGAATGCAAGGGCCCATCCTTTCCCAAGGTGGGAAAAACCTACCGGGGCGGCGAACCGGAATGGCGTCAACACTGGGGTTTCCGGCCCGGCACGCCCTTTGCCGCGAGCGCATGCATGAAGAAGCTCGAGAAGATCCTCCCGTTCCTGGCGTTTGTCCTGATCCTGGGACCGCACGTACGCCAGGTGCTGCCCCCGGAGGAGCCCCCCGCCCCGGCGGTCACGGTCGCTCCCCGCGCGGAGCCCCCGGAGCCGCCACCGCCCGCCCCGCCGGCGACCCCCGCGGCATGGTATCGCCGGATCGAGCCGAGTTGCACCCCCTCGGGCGTGCGGCTCGCCGTGGACCTCAACCGCCCGCCGACAGGCATCTTGGGGACGGGCTACGAGGCCGCCTGCTTCGCCGTCGCGATGGACATGCCGAAGGCGCGCGCGCTGATCCTCGGCCTCCCCGAACAGGACCGCCTCCAGGCGGTCTCCGTCCTCTTCAACGTCGCCCAGGGCATGGTGGACCGGGGGGAGGAGATGCCGGCCAGCCCGCTCATGGAGCTGGTGCTCGAGTTCTGGCCCAATCACTATGTGGCCCTCTTCGAGGCCGGAGCCACGCGCTTCGCGATCGGCGACTACATGCACGCCCGGGCCTACCTCGAGCGGTTCCTCGAGATCTACGTGCCGGACGATCAGCGCACGCAACGGGCCCAGCGCATGATGGCCCAGATGACCGAGAAGTAGCCCGGGTCGATCCCGCCGAGCACGACCGGCCGGCGAACCTCCCTCACCTGCCCGGCCGATCCGCTCCCACGGGCGGACCGGTCATCTCCTCCGCGTAGACCTTCCGGAGCTGGGCGTGATACTCCTCGAGGAGCCCGGCCAGGGTCGTCTGCTCCGTGGACACGGCCTTGCGCAGCCCGTCGTTCGTCAGGAAGTCGTACAGCACGGCGGCCATGATCTGCGCATCCATCCGGAACCCGGTGTGGCCGACGTCGGTGAACGCGTCGTCGAGCATCTGGTAGGTGTGGTTGGCACCCGTGGAGCTCGCGACGCTCACGCCGACGCCGGGGATCTCACGGCTCACCCACCCGGTCTCCTCGTAGCCCGCCGGCCGGCCCGGCTCCTCCTCGATCCGGGGGGCCCCGAGCTTCTTCGCGTACGCGAACGTCAGCTCCTCCAGCGTGCCCAGGGAGATCCCGTCGCGGTACTCACCGTACTTCTCGATCTCGACCTTCGTCCCTGTGGCCATCGCGGCACCCCGTGCGGCGTTGTCGATCATCTCCTGCACGTGCTCCAGGTACACCTCGTCCGGATAGCGGATGTAGTAGTCCACCACCGCGCGGTCGGGCACCACGTTGGGCGCCACGCCGCCTTCGGGGATCACGCCCTGGATGCGCGCCTCGGGCCGAAGCGTGGAGCGCAGCTGATCTACCGCCGTGTAGAAGTGCACGGCCGCCTCCAGCGCGTTCCGGCCGAACCAGGAGCTGAGCTGGTGGGACGGGTAGCCGGAGAAGACGTACTTGACCTCGTTGATGTTCAGGCAGCAGATGCCGAAGCCCGCCTTGCCCCGCCCCGTGCCCGAGCTCGAGTGGCTGCGCACGAGGATGTCCGCGCCATCGAACACGCCGGCCTGGAACATGATCGTCTTCGCGGGCGGCCCCACCTCCTCTGCCGGCGTGCCGTAGAGCTTGATGGTGCCGGGGAGGTTCTCGGCGGTCATGTAGTCCGCCAGCGAGCGCGCCGCCGCGATGGCGACGGGCGTCTGGGCGTTGTGCTGGTCACCGTGGTACGCGCCCTTGGTGCCGCGCAGCGCGTCGTATTCGCCGATCAGCCCGAGTGTCGGGCCTCCGGCGCCCGCCGGGGACGTCCACGTCGCCACGAACGCCGTCTCCAGGTCCGCCACCCCCGTCTGCACCTCGAAGCCCGACGCCTCGAGGACCTTCACCAGCGTGTCGACCGCCTGGTCCTCCTCCCACCCCACCTCGGGATTGTGTCCGATCCAGTCCGCGAGGGCCTGCATACCACCGTCCCACAGCTCCGCCGTGCGGGCCATCACCCGGTCGCGCCCGGCGTCCTTCCGGCCGGCCAGCTTCGTGGCCATGTCGCTCGGCCTCAGCCGACCCTGGAGCTCCTGGATCTGCTGGAGCACGTCGGCGGCGGCGGCCATCTCGGTGGCGGTGGTCTGCGCGGCGGCCGTCCTCGGCCATACTGCGAGCGTCAGGAGTAGCAGGGGGCAGGGCAAACGGCGCATGGGACCTCCACGGTGCATCGGCGATGAGGGGGGGACAATAGGTCGCGGAAGTCGGGGCGACCGCAAGGTCCCTCGCGCGCTGGATCCGCGTGTCGGCCGTTGCTGACGGCTGGAAGGCCGTTGGGGCGCCGCCGTTCTAACGGAACGAGGCGCGCCGCGTCTCCCTCCAGGACGCATCCGGGCCGGAGCGCTCCTCCCACACGATCTCGGCGGGCCCGCCCGGCGGCCGCCTGACCGTCACCCGCCTCAAGGGAACGCCTTCGGCGACGCGCTCCACGAAGGCGTCGTCGTCCGGTTCGTCGCTCGTGTAGAACACCCGCGCGGGAGCGTCGGGCTCGGCGTCGAGGGCGAGCAGCTCCGACCGCCTGGCGTAGGTGTTGAACGTGAGCTGACCGACCCACGCCTCACCCGGCCGTGCGTCCAACGAGAGCGTCAGGAGCACCGCGCAGCCATCCAGGATGCGGTATCCCCGGAGCGTCGCCGGCTCGCCGTCGAGCGTCCCGGTCCGCAGACCGGCCCACCCGTCCCATCGGTGGAACGACTGCAGGCTGCATCTGGAGCCGTCCACCCACGTGCGCGCGTTCCCGCCCCGGGGGGGCAGCTCGGCCGTCGGCGCCGTGCGGGTGAACTCCATGATCCAGTTGTGGCTCCACGTGCGCCCGCCGTCCCGCGAGAACGCGTCGTCCCAGCGCAGGGAACGGTCCGTGATGTCGCTGAAGGTGTAGCGGGTGATGACCTCGCCGCCGTCGGCCTCCAGCCGTTTCGCCTCGAACTCGGCGCGCCCGTGGCGGAAGGCACCCTCCATCCTGAACGATCCCGAGCGGTTCCGGCCGGGCCAGTCAAGCCACATCACCCACGTTCGCCGGGTCGTGTCGAAGTAGCGGAGGCTCATGCCCTTGATACCTCCGCCGTCCCACAGCTCGAGGAGCGCCTTACCGCGGAGGATGGAGTGGATGCGCGCCTCCGCCTTCACCTCGTCCTTCCACGAGAGGTCCCGCTGATGGATGCGGAGGTTCACGCTCCACGTCCCGATCCAGAAGTCGAACTGGCGCGCCTCGGGCGGCAGCCCCTGCTCCACGACCGCCGACGATTGGGCCGCCAGTCCGGACCCGGGGAGGAGCCCGAGGGACGCGAGCAGGAACGCGGCCAGGAACGAGTTCTTCATGAACGGGGATACGACCGCGCGGGTCGGGTCTTTCGAGGTCCTCTCCCCGTCCCTACTGTCCATCGACCCTCCCACTGACGCACCTTCCGGGAGCTCCTACGATGGTCCGCTCGTCTTCGGCCGCCCTGGCCGCGCTCGCCTTCCTTCTCGTCTCGCCTCCGACCGACGGTGCCGCCCAGTCCCCCGGCACCCGCTTCCTGCGCCAGCCGTCGGTGAGCGCCGACGCGATCGCCTTCGTGCACGCCAACGACCTATGGGTGGTGGAGCGCGACGGCGGTCAGGCCCGACGGCTCACGACGGATGACGGCGCCGAAACCGATCCGGCCTTCAGCCCGGACGGCCGCTGGATCGCCTTCACCGGCGAGTATGGCGGCAACCAGGACGTGTACGTGGTCGCCGCGACGGGCGGCCAGCCCGAGCGGCTCACGTGGCACCCCGGTGCCGACGTGGTCCAGGGGTGGACACCGGACGGCCGGGTCGTCTTCCAGTCGGGCCGGGAAGGCGTGCCGACCCGGCTGTGGAAGTTCTACACGATCCCGCGCGCGGGCGGTCTGCCCGCGCCGCTGCCAGTCCACCAGGCCTACGTCGGCGAGATGAGCGACGACGGCTCCATGCTCGCCTACCAGGAGATCGGCTACTGGGACCCGGAGTGGCGGAACTACCGTGGCGGACAGGCGCAGCCCGTCCGCGTCGTCGATCTGTCCACCCTCGAGATGAAGACGCCCCCCTGGGAGGGCGAGCGGCAGATGGACCCCACCTGGATGGACGGCGTCGTCTACTACATGTCCGAGCGCGACTGGGCGAGCAACGTGTGGTCGTTCGACCCACGTACGGGCGAGGAGACGCAGCTCACGCACCACGCGGACTTCGACGTGAAGAGCCTGGACGCCGGCCACGGCGTGGTCGTGTACGAGCAGGCGGGCTACCTGCACGAGCTGGATCCGGCGAGCGGCCGGACGCGCCAGCTCGTGATCCAGGCTGCGGGAGACCAGAACTGGGCGCGCGCCCGGTGGGAGGACGTGCCTGCCGCGCAGCTCACCAACCCGCACCTGTCTCCGACGGGCAAGCGGGCGCTCTTCGAGTATCGGGGCGAGATCTACACCGTTCCGGCGGAGTCCGGCTCCTGGCGCAACCTCACCGAGTCGTCGGGCGTGGCGGACCGCTACCCCACGTGGTCGCCCGACGGTGAGCGGATCGCCTGGTTCAACGACGAGGGCGGCGAGTACGGGCTGGTGATCGCGGACCAGGAGGGACGCAGTCCACGCCGCGTCGCGATCCCCGGCAACACCTTCTACTACCGCCCGACGTGGTCCCCCGACGGCACGAAGATCGTCTTCACGGACACGGACTTCCGCGTGCGCATCGTGGACGTGGCGTCCGGCCGCGTGACGGACGTGGACGGCGAGGACTACGCCGACCCCCGCAGGAGCCTCGATCCCGTGTGGTCGCCCGACTCCCGCTTCGTCGCGTATACGAAGCGCTTGGACAACCTCCTGCGCGCGGTCATGGTCTACGACACGCACGACGGCAGCGTGCATCAGCTCACGGACGGGATGGCCGACGCGCTCACGCCCATCTGGGACACGTCGGGCAAGTACCTCTACTTCCTTGCCTCCACCGACTTCGCCCTCAACTCGGCCTGGCTCGACATGACGGCCTATGACCGGCCGGTCACGCGCGCGCTCTACGTGGCGCTGCTGAAGGACGGGGAAGCCTCGCCCTTCCTGCCGAAGAGCGACGAGGAGGATGCGAAGGCGGCCGACGAGCCGAAGGAGGGCGAAAACGCCCAGGCCCGTGCGGCGGCGCCCCCGCCCACGGTGACCATCGACTTCGAGGGCATCGGTGGGCGCATCGTCGCGGCGCCCGGGCTTCCGGAGCGCGACTACCAGGGACTGGCGGAAGGCCCGGAGGGTCAGGTCTTCGTGGCGGAGAACGTCCCCCACGAGCAGGGCGTGACCCTGCAGCGCTACAGCCTGAAGGACCGCAAGCCCACCGAGTACGCGAAGGACGTGCGCGCCGTCACCGCCTCCCAGGACCGCAAGAAGGTGCTGCTCCGCGTCGGCTCGAGCTGGAGCGTCGTGGACGCGGCCGGCACGCCCAAGCCCGCGGACGGACGCCTCGCCCTGGGCGACCTGCGCATCCGCATCGAGCCCAGGGAGGAGTGGGCGCAGATGCTCCGCGACGGGTGGCGCTTCATGCGCGACTACCTGTACGTCGACAACACGCACGGCGCGCCCTGGAACGACGTCTGGCGCTGGTACTCCGCGTGGCTCCCCGACGTCGAGCACCGTAGCGACTTCAACCAGCTCCTCGACATGGTGTCCGGTGAGATCTCCGTGGGCCACTCGTACGTGCGCGGCGGGGACTACCCCGACCTGACCAGTCCCCGCACCGGGTTGTTGGGCGTCGACCTCGAGGAGGCCGGGGGCGCCTACCGGATCACGCGGATCTACACGGGCGAGCGGTGGAATCCGGGTCTCGTCGGCCCCCTGGGACAGCCGGGGATGAACGTGCACGAGGGCGACTACCTCGTGGCCATCGACGGACGCGAGGTGCGGCCGCCCACCAACCCCTATCGCCTGCTCGAGGGGACGGCGGGGCGCACGATGACCGTGCGCGTGAACGACCGTCCCGGGCTGGAGGGCTCCCGCGAGCTGGTGGTGGAGCCGGTGGCCAACGAGGGGCAGTTGCGCGGCTGGGCGTGGATCGAGGGGAATCGCAGGAAGGTGGACGAGATGAGCGGGGGCCGGCTCGCGTACGTCTATCTGCCCAACACCGGCCAGGGCGGCTACACGTACTTCAACCGCATGTATTTCGCGCAGCAGGACCGGAAGGGCGCCGTGCTCGACGAGCGCAACAACGGCGGCGGCTCGGCGGCGGACTACATCATCGAGGTCCTGGACCGCGAGCTGACCGGCTACTTCAACTCGCGCACGCCCACCCACAAGGTGTTCACGCAGCCCATGGCCGCGCTGTGGGGGCCCAAGGTGATGATCATCAACGAGCGCTCGGGATCGGGCGGCGACCTGATGCCCTTCCTCTTCCACTTCAAGAAGATCGGGCCGCTGGTCGGCAAGAAGACGTGGGGCGGGTTGGTGCACACCGCCGACACGCCTCCGCTCATCGACGGGGGACGCTTCGTCGCGCCCCGGGGCGGGTTCTTCAACGTGGACGGTGAGTGGGACGTGGAAGGAAAGGGGATCGCTCCGGACATCGACGTCATCAACGACCCGAAGTCCGTGGCGGAGGGGAAGGATCCCCAGCTCGAGGCGGCCATCGCGGAAGCGCTCCGTCTGGTCCAGACGGAGGGCGTGCAGCTGAAGGCGGAGCCGCCGGCGCCCGTCCGCTACCACAGGCCGGGACGCTCCGGCGGCGGAGGGCGATGACACCCCGGCGCGCCGGGGCCCTCGCCCTGACCCTGGTGGCCGCGGCGGGGGCGTGCACGCGGATGCGCTCGCCCGGCTTCCCGCCTCCGGCGCGCCCTCCGCTGCTGGTCGAGCTCACCTTCGAGCAGGCGTTCGGGTCGCTGTCCTCCCTCATGGAGGCCCGGGGCTTCCCGGTGCTCGTGGCCGACGGGCAGTTCGGCTCCATCCGTACCGACTGGATCAACTTCGACCCCGGGGAGGTGGATCTGGCGCAGCTGGCGGACTGCCACGTGGACCCGGCGGCGGCGCCACCCGCGCTGCGCGTGCGCTACGGCTTCGAGGTGCGCAGGCGCGCCAACCGCTCCACGGTTACCATTCTGACGCAGTACCAGGCCGAGGCGCACCGCGGCTTCGACCCGAACGACGTCAGCTACGCGGACTGCGCCTCCACGGGGGAATGGGAGCGCATGATCGAGCAGAGCCTGACGCAGCGCGGCACGATCCGCTGACCGCGCACGGGCCTCGCCGGGGCCGACGGGCGGGCCCCGGCGCCCCGATCAGATCCGCTGGTGGTCGGGCCGCCAGGCCTTCACCATCGCCTTGACGGCCTTGCGGTCGGAGATCCCTTCGGCCAGGACGCGCCTGGCCAACTCCTCCAGCTCGGCGTCCGAGGCGAAGCGCAGGCCGATCAGCTGTTCGGTGGTGAAGTCGCCGATGCGCGCCCGCAAGTCCCCGGTCAGCGCTCCCTCCAGGCGCAAGCGCTCCTCGAGGCGGATCACGCGGTCCTGAACGCCCAGCGCGAAGGCGCGTGCCCAGTAGGCGGCGAGCATCAGCCCGAGGGCCATGAGGAACAGGAAGAGGCGGTCCGTCGACGGCACCTGGACGAGCCGGACTACGGACCATATCAGGACGAGGAGAATCAGCGGCGACGTCACGTAGTGGTAGAGCGGAACCATGCGGGCATGGTTTGCGAAGCTCTGGGTCGGGGCAGCCAAGGGGCGACTCCTGGGAGGGGTGACGAATTCGGAACCGGGGTCGCCGCTAGTTTGTGCTCGCGCCCCCCTGGCCCGCCACCCGCTCGACGTCGCGCCATGCCCTGAGCAGGTTCCCGCCCCACAGCTTGGCGATGTCCTCCTCGGAGTAGCCGCGGCGCACGAGCTCCAGCGTGACGTTGAACGATTCGCTCGCGTCGTTCCACCCCACCACACCACCGCCTCCGTCGAAATCGGAGCTGATGCCGACGTGGTCGATGCCGATGAGCTGCACGGCGTGGTCGATGTGGTCGACGAAGTCGCTCACGTTCGCGGCCGGCCACTGCGCCTCCAGCTCCGCGATCTTCAGGTCGTAGGCGGCACGCTGCTCGTCCGACATCGCGCGGAACGCGGCGTAGCCGTCGATGCCGAGCTCCTCCCACAGCGTCCGGCGCGCGGCGTCGAACTCCGGCCGGGTCTTCACGTAGCCTCCGAGCGCGACGGTCTGCATGACCCCGCCGTTCTCCTTCAGAGCCAGGAGGGTCTCGTCGTCCATGTTGCGCGGCACGTCGGCGAGCGCCCGGGTGCTCGAGTGCGAGGCGATGACGGGCGCCTTCGACACGCGCATCGCGTCCAGCGCGGCCTTCTTCGAGATGTGCGACACGTCGACCATGATGCCCAGGCGGTTCATCTCGGCCACGACCTCCTCGCCGAACGGGCTCAGGCCGCCGTGCTCCTCCTCGGCGTCGCCTAGACGCTCGCTGGGCGTGGACGAGTCCGCGATGTCGTTGTGTCCCTGGTGGGCGAGCGTCAGGTAGCGGCCGCCCAGATCGTAGTAGGTCTTCAGCAGGGAGAGGTCCTTTCCGATGATGAAGCCGTTCTCCATGCCGATCACCGTCGCGAGCTTCCCGGACCCGACGATGCGCTCGACGTCGTCCGGGTGGTAGGCGATCTCGACGCGGTCCGGGTACATCTCGTCGGCCATCCGGTGGATCGCGGCGAACTTCGCCATCGCGCCCGCCCGCGCCTGGGCGTATCCGTCCGGCGTGCGCTCCCCCTGGCCCACGTACACGATGAAGAAGACGACGTCGAGCCCGCCCGCCCGCATCTTCTCGAGCGTCACCTGCCGGTCCGCGTTCAGCGGGTCCACGGCGCCCGCGAAGTCGTCCTCGATGTCGTCGTGGGTGTCGATCGTGAGCGTGCGCTCGTGGATCTCCCGCGCGCGGGCCACCAGGTCTGCGTCGGACGGGGCCGCCTTCTCTCCCGGCGTACAGGCGAAGGAGAGCAGGAGGGAGCTCAGGAACACTGCGGACAGGGGCGAACGAGGCATGGGATGCTCCTCGGTGACGGGCTCGATCGACGTGCGAATCCGGTGCCAACCTAGCCGGGGCTCGCGGACCGGGCACCAGGACGAAAGTCCTCCCCCTGTCCCTATGGCATTCCAGGCGCGATCGTGTCCCCGGGCCCGCCGGGGCGGCGCGCTCGACCGCCACCGACCGTACTCCAGACGACGAAGACCGATGGCCGACTCGCCACGACTGCCACGACTCTACGACGAGAAGGAGGTGGGCAGGCTACTCAAGCGGGCCACGGACCTCCAGCGGGAGGATCCGGTGCGGGCGAACCCAGCTGGAGGGTTCTCCCTTGAGGAGCTGGAGGAGATCGCGGCGGAAGCGGGCATCGATCCGCAGCACCTCCGCCGCGCCGCAGCGGAGCTCGACTCCGGCGGAAGGGACGCGGAGGGGTGGGAGCATCTCCTGGGCGAGAAGGTCACGCTGGTGCGGCAGGCGGTCGTCCCGGGTGAGCTGGGCGAGGAGGGGTTCGAGCGCCTGCTTACGGCGATCCAGATCCTGGCGCGGGAGCACGGCCAGCCGACGCTCCTCGGCAGAACGCTGACATGGCATTCGGAGACCCAGTCGAAGAGCCGCTCCCTGCAGGTCGTGGTGAGCGCGCGCAAAGGGGAGACGCACATCCGCGCCGAGGAGCGGCTCCACCAGATGGCGGCCGGGCTCTTCGCCGGGACGACGGCGGGCTTCGGCCTGGGCGTGGGCATCGCGGTGGGGATGCCCGTCGGCCTCGAGGTCCTGGGCTCCGCCGTCTTCGCGGCCGCGTTTCCCCTCGGAACGATCGGACTGACGCTCATCGCGGTCCGCCAGATCTACCGCGCGGTGGTGCGGCGGCGGCGCTCGATCCTGACGAAGCTGGTGGAGGGCATCGCCGACGAGGCGGCGGCGGCCATCGCGGAAGCAGCCCTCGCCGAGCCGGAGTCCCCGCTGGAGCTGCCGCGGGGCTGAACGCGGGACCGGGGAATCCTAGATCCCGGCGGCCAGGCGCACGAGGTCCCCGGACGTGTCGCACGCCGGGCAGGCACGGTTGAACGCGGTGAAGCCCCCCAGTTCCACCCACGGCGTCAGGTGCTCGGCGCGCACCGATTGGTCCCGGAACAGCTCGGTGGACAGGTAGTTCCGGTTCGCGTCCGGGAAGACCGTCACCACCACCGCGTCGCCTCCCAGGAGGTCCTGCACCAGGATCGCGCCGAGGAAGTTCGCGCCCGAGCTGATGCCGACCCCCAGCCCGATCTCGCGCGCGAGCTTCTGCGCCATGAGGATCGCGTCCCCGTCGTCCACGCCCACGACGTGGTCCAGCTCGGTCAGGTCGACCACGGGCGGCACCGGACCGTCGGAGAATCCGTGGATCCGGTGCCTGCCGATGCGGTGGCCCGTGGTCAGGACCGGCGAGTTGGACGCCTCGACCGCGTGGACGCGGACGGCAGGATGGTGGGCCTTCAGGTAGCGCCCGACACCCATCACGGTCGCGCCGGTACCGACACCCGCCACGAACGCGTCGGGCACCAGCCCGTGCGCGCCGAGCTGCCAGTGGATCTCGGGGCCCGTGGTGGCCTCGTGGGCGCCGCTGGCGTCGTGACTGGCGAGCTGGCGCGGCAGGAAGGCGCCTGGCGTGTGCTCCGCCAGCGCCTCGGCCCGGCCGATCCCGCCCAGGAGACCGCCGTCCGCGTCGCTGATCGGATGCACTGCGGCCCCGCTCGAGCGCATGAGGCTCACGTGCGCCAGGTTCATCCAGTCCGGCGTGAAGATCGCCACCGGATGTCCCAGCGCCCGACCCAGCGCCGCGAAGGAAACGCCGGCGTTCCCTCCGGTCGCTTCGACGATCAGCCCGCCGGGCCGCAAG
>Ga0307423_1000133_pt1 | contig 46958 bp, 45 predicted proteins | sample SalMarWE160310MG_FD_202154 | JGI IMG/M metagenome (GOLD analysis project Ga0307423, IMG submission 202154) | Salt marsh sediment microbial communities from the Plum Island Ecosystem LTER, Massachusetts, United States - WE1603-10 | ecosystem: Environmental > Aquatic > Marine > Intertidal zone >...
CGGAAAATAATTATTAAAGTGTAAAGCCAATTCCAAACACATATTCAAATTCAGTATTCATTATTTCTGTCATATAAAAGTTGGACTGATAATTTGCTCCAACATCGATACGTAAATTTTCAACCAGGTTGATTGTTATTCCGATCCCAACCTGCCATGCATATTTAACCAATGTTTTATCTTCTTTTTCTCCCTCCAGATTTGTATTCTCAAAAATAATGTTCAATCCATTCATAAACTGGAAGAAGGGCATAAACCTCGAATCAGTAAAATAATATCTTCCTCCAATTTCAATTGGGATTATCGTTAACGATGCTTTTTCAATATTAAGTTTATAAATGTTGTTGATAAAACCTGTTCTTAAAATAAGCAAGTTATGGGCTGGAATTGAGAAACCATAACCAATGTATTCCCCAGCTGCACTCCCTCAATCTTCACTAAAGTTACCAAGGTTTCTAATATAGGTTCCCTCAACTATAATTCTATACTTTAAATATTTTCCCGACTGAGCAATTCCGTTGAAAATTGAACATGTAATCAATAGTATAACTGTTAGTAAAAATATCTACTTCAAAATTAAATATATTGTAAGAAGTCTAGTGAGATAGATTATTTTTTAATTTAAGTTTAATTTTATTTAATAAAAAACAGATCTTGTGGAAGGAAATTAAATAATTACAACTTGAGAGGAAAGTTTAATGAAGAAAAAAGATTTAATTAAAAGAGCTGCTAAACTATCAAGGCCATTTCGTATCTGGGATGGTAAAGAATACCGTTTAAAGCATATTGATCCGGGTTATACTCTTGGTTTTAAATCTGAAGATAAACCAAAAGCTAAAGAGGCGCTTAAATGGGGTATTGAAGTTCTTGCAGAAATGCAGGATAAACTTTATTCTCAGGATCGCTATGCGCTTTTACTGATATTTCAGGCCATGGATGCAGCAGGGAAGGACAGCGCAATCAAGCACGTTATGTCCGGAATAAATCCTCAGGGCTGCCAGGTATTTTCTTTCAAGGCCCCTTCAAATGAGGAACTTGATCACGATTTTATGTGGAGATGTATTAAACGTTTGCCTGAGCGGGGAAGGATTGGAATTTTTAATCGCAGTTATTATGAAGAAACACTAGTGGTAAGAGTACACAATGAAATATTAAACAAACAAAAACTGCCTGAAAAGTTAGTAACTAAATACATATGGGATGAACGATTTCAGGATATCCGCAATATTGAGAAATACTTAAACCGTAATGGAATTATTCTTAGAAAATTTTTCCTCCATGTTTCAAAAGATGAACAGAAAAAAAGATTTCTTGAACGGATTGATAACCCGGATAAAAACTGGAAATTTTCCTCAAGCGATATAAATGAGCGTGGCTATTGGAACGATTATATGAAAGCTTACGAAGATATGATTCGTAATACAGCAACAAAAAATTCCCCCTGGTATGTGGTACCTGCTGACAATAAGTGGTTTACACGCCTTGTAGTTGCTGCTGCAATAATTGATAGCCTTGCTTCACTTGATTTGAAATATCCTAAAGTTGGAGAAGAAAAATTGAAAGAGCTAGCCGAAGCAAAGCACTCACTTTTGTGAATTGATATATGACCTGCCCCCCCAATAGAGATCTAATAGTTTTATTAGTATTGTTCTTAAATCATTTACTATTTTAGGTCCCACTTTTTACCGTTGGTTATTTCAGTTTCAAGAAAGTAGATAAAACATTCTTCCACGTAGTTTGTTTTAATTGAGTGAATGTTCAGAGAAGGACCAGGAAAGAATTTCTCCATATAATCAAGAAACTTATCAAGATAATTCTTATATCTTTTAAGTGATGAGGGTCTGATTTGGTTTCTTTTCTGACGATAGAAAATTATTGCATAGATTTTTTAATGAAGTGGATTTTGTTTGGGTTGTGAAAAAATCATATTGACCAAGTATTAATTTATTCTCAGTCTCATATTATACTTCTTGAGCTAATTTTTTATTCGTCACTGCTACTAAGCGGAATCTCTTTCCATCAATTGCAAAATCAACGAAATAGGAAAATCTTTTTCTAGCTTTTCTTTGCCTGAGATTTACTTTTGGGGTTGCCATAAAAATTCCTTAAATCCTATATATGTGTTAAAAAAATGGCACAATCAGTTTTTCCATATTTGTTAACTCTTTGAATCATAAGGAATTAAAAGAAATTTGCGGAGAGTCAGGGACTCTTTCAAACACCTAAAAATATTTGATTTCAGTCAAAAAACGAAACATTTTACCTTGAGGGTTCCAATTTGGTACCATTAATTAATGTATGATTAAAATAATTTAGTCCCTATTGAAATGATTCAACAGCATAGAATCAATCACAATAAAATTTTAATTAACTCCGAACAGGAAGCTACACACTTGAGAAGTGATGACTTGCGGAATGTTGTTGAAAGATTAAATGGGGAGTTGCCTCCCCATAGGTGACCTGCTGATTAAGAGGCAGTTTCACACTTCTGTAAGTTGTTGTTTATAAAGCGCTTAAAAATCACTGAAGTAGTTTTTGACGTAGTAAATGTTACCAAACTACATAAAAAACCCCCACCAACTTTCATTGATAGGGGATTAAAAAAGGGGGTTTCTTCTCTTAGTTCATCAACACCAACTTCTTTGTGTAAACAAAGATCTCCCCCTTGATTGATAGAGATAAATTTAAAAAAGAATATTTTTTATAGAATAAAATATTTTAAACCTACATTAAGCCCCCAAGCATCCAATGAGCGATCAAATGAAATGGTTGATTCACTAACTTCTCCATCAGTGCTGGTTGTAGTCCTAACATTTTCAAATTTAGCAGAAGATCCGATATACTGGAAACCAAGACTTAAATACAAAGAATTAGCTACTGGATGGCGTATTGATGCAGCACCGAAATATACAGGGCTTGATACTGTTTTTCCTTCAATCTTGAAATATGTATTTGGATTATTGCTGGTCAAAGAAATTTCAGGAGATGAAGAATTTTGGTATCCACCGAGAACGCGGATATCGGCTATGAATTTTTGAGGTAGCGGGAAAGAAACTCCAATTCCTCCTAAGATCCCATAAATTTCCCAGGAGCCAGATTCACCTGTAAAATTATTTCCTGGATAAGAAGCATTAACTGAGTTAACAAGATTTGCAAGATTTGTTCCGTTTGAGTTCCTGAATCCTGTAACTGATATTTCAAATAAGTTTAATAATCTTATACCACCATTTAATTCTATCATATATCCTGTCTTTGCATATCCCGATCTTTCATCCTGCGGATTATCATCTGCATAACTACTCAAAGGGAAACTAGGTCCGGCAGATATTCCAACATATAGCTTGCCACCGACGGTGCTTAAAATTCCTTGCGCCAAAACGTTATACGATAACAACATAAATGTTAAAAGTATACAAATTGTTCTCATTTTTACTCCTGATTAAAGTTTTGCAAAAGAAAAATACACAAAATTCATTTTTCAAATTTTAGATGTATTGAAAGATACTTGAAATTAAGGTTATTAAATTAGTTCTAGTAAGTACTGATCAATCGAGGGAGTTACTGAAATTCCTGCATTCCCAAAAGCTTTTGTCTTTTCAGCTTCAAAGTTTCAACTTTTCACATCCGGTTGCAGAATAAAAAATATAGTTAATCAGGTTTTACTTTGCCTCCAACAGACCGCACATAAACAATTCCAAGAACAAAGCCTATAACTAACAGTATAATGAGTCTTATTAATATTTTATCAGCAACATCAACCAGCATTAAACCGGAAGAATTAATACTTTTATCAGCCAGCTTATCAATGCTGTTTAATGTTTCCAGTCTTTCTCTATTAATTTCTTCGAGTGTTTTAATTCTTTCAGCAGTTAAAGCTTCTAAAATTGTTTCTCTTTCTTCTTTTAATGATTCAAGTGTTGCAATTCTTTGTGTGTTAATATCCTGCATAAGTTTTAGCTGAACAGAAGAAATAAGTTCTGGAGAATCTTTAATAAATTTGCTTATTCTTTCAATTGAACTTGTCAATGAATTAACATTGTCAAATACATCTACTTTTAATGAATCTGATAAATATTCGTATACCATATATTCCGCTTGCCATCTTGCCTGTTTGGGAATAAAATCTGCGTAAAGGGTTAATTTATCCTGCAAATTATTAATTGAGGTTACCATATCCCCAATAGATGTAGTTAAAACTAATTTTTTTCTGCTTAGTTCTTTTGCAATGATGGTAACAGTACTTATTCTATTAAATCTGATATTTTCAATTGGGTGATCTCTAACCCATTCATCAACATTGGATTTTGTAACTAGTGCACTGTCCCTAAACTCCGAGGCAATTTCAAAAAATTCCTCTTCCATTCTTTTAACTGCATCTACAGCTAATTGCTGATGTTTACCAAAAAGATTTTTTCCGTTTCCGGTTTCGAAAAATTGACGCATTTGAGCAATAAATACATAAGTATCCACTCCTGATGCAAGTGGATCCTGAATTGAAATACATTTCAATAATGCTGGTATTCCATACATTTTCCAGAGCAAGGCGTTCTTTTTAATTCTTGCATCTTTGGTTTCGGCAATAATATTGTCTGCACTATTTTCTATTTCCAGGGAATACCTGCTTCCAACTTCATTCATTCTCATACTCAATTCCATAGAATTCATTTTAGCATCTTCGATATTCTTCATCAAAATGGATTCCTGGGATACAGAACCGCAGCCTGATATATTAATAAACAAGAATAAAAGAACTAAGGAATATTTAATCTTCTTATTCAAAATTTACTGCGGATTATTAATGGTAACCGGTGCCAGTAGAGGAATTTCTGCAATAGTACCGGCTGGTATTTGAATATGATTTCCTCTAGCACCCAATATAGATAAGCCTCCGGCAATTAAAGCGCCTTTACCTGCACCTTTACTACCGCCGAAAGCTGATCCAATTAATGCGCCTGCTCCTATTTTCTTAACTGTATTTCCTGCACCTGTTTCTACACCTATAGGATCAGTTAGTATAGTTGTTAATTGGTTGCTTATCATTAGATCAGTGAACTGAACAATAAGTTTCTGACCTCCCAATATTTTGCCTCCACGTGATTCAAGAACTTTTCCATATACTTTCGATCCCTGAGGTGCAATTACTTTTCCATCAACCACTAAATCAATATCCAAAACAGCGGTAACAACAGAGCCTTTTTTATCTTTAGCTGTATTAATAGGATTGTCCAATTTTACCATCAGTCTCGTTCCTTCAGGAATATTAATGGATTCTTTAGACTGAGATTTTATTTTTATGGAATCTGACTTGTTAACCAAATCATGAAAAATTGCTGATCCAACCGGCACAGCAAATCCTAATTGAGTTAATGAAATTGTAATCACAATTATTAATCCGAAAATCCTAAAATATTTCATATCATTTCCTTTCTATTATTTTCTGATTGTAGAAATATTATACTCAACTATATTAATTGCCTTATAAGATTTGTGTTTTAGATCTAAAAAAATCCCGACCTTATACGATAGGAATTTTGTTTTTATAACCAATCTCTATTTTTCTTCTTCTCTCACAAGCGGTAGATTAGCCATCCTGGATATATCAATAATAGCAGCTATCCTATTATCTATCTGGAAAAACTTTCCAACAACAGATATTGGTAATACCTCCAGCATTTTATTAATGTATTCTTTCTGAAGACCAACTCCCCGCTCCTTAAGATCTATCGACTTGGTAATCAGATCTTTGCCAGTTTCCTCATCCATACCGTAATAGTGCATCATATAATCTTTAATAATATCAATTCTTTCATTAACCAGCTTATCGTATGCGGCATCATATTCATCATAAAGAGGCCAGAAAATTTTTGCCTGCTCATCCGTCAAAGTCAAATTATTAGCAACTATATTTCTTGATTCCGCTTGAATATCCTTTTTGAGCATCTCAACATATTCGGACTCGAAAGATTTTATTTGTGCAAAGCAGGATGCTGCAAAAAGTAATGCTGAGATAAAGATTAACTTTTTCATAATTGTTCCTTTTATTTTAATTAAAATAATTTATTTTGAATTTTTGTAACTACAACGGCAAACAGATTTCATAGACAAATTGGTACTAACAAATCAAGCTCTATTTAGTCAACAACTATCTCCATAATTCAAATTTTTCAAAAGTCTTTTATACATAATGCTATTTCGTTGGTGGATAATTTTCTAATATTCTGCTCACTGCATTATCGATAGCTTCTGTTCTTTCCTCCGGAGAGTTATTTTCACGGATAGCTCCGGTACCAGCACCCCTCCAGATAAGCTGATCAGATTTGCTATCAACTAAATCGAGTACTAATGTTGCTTCAGTATATGAACTAACATCAATGTTTCTTCCATTTGGATATCTTCTCCAATACGGTCCATAACTGTAACCCCAATCTGTTACTTTTATTTTGTCATTGGTACCGGCAAACGGATACAAAACTATATCTGCATTATTTTCCTCAGTAAGTAAAAATCCCTTGCTAACCATAACTTTCCTGACAGCATCAATAACTCTTCTTTTGATTAGCGGTGCATTTTCTAATGCGCTTCCATCTACAGTTCCCTCATGAACTGCAAAAGTTTTATATCCGCTGAAATCGGTAGCTGGATCGTAATCTGATGTAACTGAGATTGATGAACAAGCTGTAACGACGAGTAATAATCCAAACATAATTATTAATTTTATCATGTTGACTCCTGCGCTTTGTTTATTGTTTAATTCCATTATAAATATTTATTTTTTTATTCGGCAGATAGTTTAGTGTGTTATATTATAATTATTAAGTAACAAATGATTTGTTACTGTAACAATTTCTTTCTTTAATTGAATTTAGTTATAGTAACATTGACATTTAAAAAATCGTTGACAGATTACAAATACAGGTTTTTAGATTTGATCTCACAAAAGGGAGTTTTAAAAATGATAAATAAAAACAAGGCACTTATTGTATTATTTATTATAATAAATAATTTTCTATTATTTGCTTCAACTCCGCGGGATTCATCCAAAACAGATTCAGAGATTTATGATAATAAATTTCAGATGACACTCGGACTATTTCTACCAAGCATAAATTCCTCAGCCCAAATAAATAGAAAAACCGGTGGTATAGGAACCATTGTTAATCTGGAAGCTGCTTTCAATCTTCCAGAATCGCAGCAATTATTTCGCGCTAATGCTATTTTCAGGTTTAATAATAATCACTCGGTTGAAGGTTATTATTATGCTTTAAATAGATCTGGCCAAAACATTTCAAAAGATTCCATAGTTTTTGGTGACCTGGTCATAGGTATAAATTCCTCATTTACTTCTTTCTTTAAGGCAACCTTGTTCGGTGGTAAGTACAGATATTCAGTTGAAAATGATAAAAATATTGAAGCTGGTTTTTCAGCCGGGATAAGTTTTCTGTATATAGATATTGGTGCAGAAGTATTACTTCTTAATCAACAAGTAGGAAAAGAAGAATACAATGATCTTTTATTCCTTCCGGTGTTTGGTTTTTATAATCGTGTGAACATATATGAAGATTTAATTTTCCGAAGCAATGTAGATGCATTCGCGCTGAATATCGAAAGGTACAATGGAATTTTGGTGGATTTGTCTGTTTTACTTGAGTACCGATTCCTGCAAAGGTTTTCGCTTGGCTTATCTTATAATGCATATGCGTTGGATGTTAAATTTGACACAAAACAGAAAGGCGAAATAAAATACAATCATAGAGGATTTATGTTCTTCGGAAAGGTTTACTTTTAATTATTAACAAAGAATGTTTTCGAGTCCTTCACTCTATTCTCTAATAGTCAAAGAAATTATGGAGTTTTTTTTTTGAGCATGTATCTTAATATTACTAAAACTTCAAAAATATTTTGTATTGTATCATTTTTTCTACTGGCTAACTTTTATGCTTTAGCGCAGAAGACAGATGTTGTTGTGCTATTAAATGGCGATAAAATAACCGGTGAGATAAAATCGCTTCAAACAGGGCTTTTAAATTTTAAAACTGATGATATGGGGACAATTAATATAGAATGGATAAAAATTGATAATATCAGGACTAACAAAATTTTTGAGATAGAGCTTGTTGATGGAAGAACTTTCTATGGGACTATAGAGCCGGGTTCAATTGAAGGGACGTTGTTAGTTAAAGGCATTTCAACAGATACTAGATTGTTTATGAAATATATCGTTAAGATTACACGCATTAAAGAATCTTTCTGGGATATATTGAGCGGTTATGTACTGTTTGGTTTCAGCTTTACTAAAGCAAGTCAGATTGGACAGCTTAGTCTTGGAGTAAGTACTAATTACAGGACAAAAACCTATTATACAGAGTTGAATGCAAACTCAGTTATAACTACTACGAAGCGGGAACCTACATCAAGGAAAGAAGATATTTTCCTAACATACTATCGTCTTCTTGAGAAAAGATGGTTTTGGGCAGGATTAATTGGTGCAGAGGAAAATACTGAGTTAGGTTTGCAGCTGAGGACTTCGTTGGGCGGTGGCGCTGGATTAAATGTTATTCAAACAAATAAAAACCTGCTGAGCACTTTGGTAGGAGTATCTTTAAACAGGGAATGGTATACAGATTCTACGGAATCAAAAAACAATATTGAAGGATTGGTTACTGGAAATTATCAATTATTTATTTACGATCACCCCAAAATTAGTTTTCAAACGTCTGTTAAAATATTCCCCGGACTTACTAACTTTGGAAGAATTCGCTCCAGTTTAGATTCGTACCTGGACTGGGAAATATTCCTCGATTTTTACTGGGTTTTATCTTTTTATTTTACATACGATAATAAACCTGCATATACAGCTTCGAAAACTGATTACAGGTTTGAATTTTCTATTAAATATGAATTATAACATTTAAGGAAATAGTGATGAAAAATATAATTCAATTTTGTGTTTTAATTTTTTCAACATCATTGTTAGTGATAATCTATTCGTGCAGTGGTGCAAAAACCGAAATAATCGGAGAGTGGCAGGAAGAGAATTATCAAAAAGGAAACATTGATAAGGTTTTGATTCTTGGTATTTTCAATAAAGATAAACCATTGCTTAGAAGAAATTTTGAAAATGGAATGACCAATGCATTTATGGATGCCGGGATTTCAGCTATAACTTCAATGGACCATATGCCATATGATCAGGCTATCGATTCAACAACTTTTGAGAAATATTTTGAAGATCTTAATGTAGATGCAGTTATAGTCTCAAGGCTTGTAGGCATCGATCAATCCCGCAATTATAAAGCCGGATATCTTTACACAATTCCCTTTAATAATTACTATGGATTTTATGGTTACTATTACGCTGGTATTCAATATGCAAATTCATCCGGATATTTATCACAAAATGTAGTTGTGGTTCTTGAGACCAATATTTATGATGCTAAAGATAAAAAACTTATCTGGAGTGGAATATCAGAAACCGTGGATCCTCAAAAGGCTTCAGATGTAATTAAATCATTTGGCAATGAATTGGTTTCAAAATTAAAAAGTGATGGATATATTAAATAAAAAAATCATTTATTAATTAAATGTTATGAAAACTTTCTTACTCATAATTGCGCTAATAGTTTTTTTCAAATGAGTTCATTCGGCCAGCATGGTTTTGGAACAGAAGTAAACGGAAATATTGTTTTACCGATAGGGAAAAACGCTGATAATTTCTCTTTAGGTTTAGGTGGATTGGTGGGATTTTATTATGATCTAACTGAGAATTTCAGACTTGCTTTAGTTCTGGGATACATGCGAGTGAGCATTAATGAAGATAAAATCAACGGTGACTTTAACAGTGGTGGTCAACCAGGAAATATAAACGTAACGGGTGGTGTTGGCGCAATTCCCGCAATGTTGAGTTTAAGGCTAGTCTCCCCCGGATCCGGAATTCGCTTTTATGGATTGGTTGAAGGTGGTTTATACACTTCTAGAATTAATATAAAAGGTACTTATACTATAGGATCTCAGGTTACAAATGTTAATATATCAGAATTTAGAAGCGAACCGGCTATCATTTTTGGTGGTGGTATACTTTTCCCTTTAAACAAAGAATTGTCCTTGGATGTTAATATTCGATATCATTGGATACGGGATTCTCAATATCTTAGCTATGGTTCTGGAAACTCAATTGCCAATAGTAAGCTTTTGAGTCTGGGGATTGGAGCAAATTGGTTTTTTCTCCTTAACGGAGAATAAATAAGCAGTTATTTACTAACCACAAATAAATAAAAAAAAATATTCTGAATAATCACCTTACTAATTGGTTAAAAAGGAATAACTTAAAACGATGTTTAATTATTCAGGTTTAATTATTTGTACTTTAGTCGGTATTTTTAAAAAATGAATGCAGCCGATAAAGTTTTTTAAATAAGTCACATTTCTTTTGCGGTGAGATTAAATTTTTAACCCGGCTTTCTTCAATCCTTCAATAATTTTCTCCACCAACTCATCTTCCTTGACATACCTACTAATTAGGTACCTTGCTTTACTTTCAAAATCGGGTTTTAGAACTTTCAAATTTGCGATTTGTACTTCGGCATCCGATCTGCGACCAAGTTGTCCAAGTGTTGCAGCCCGTAACATTGGTCCCCAGAATAACCCAGGGATATCATATTTAATAGCCTCTTCGTAAGCTTTTTCAAATTCATTTAACCTGTAATAATAAACTGTGGTTGCACCGTAGTACCAGGAAGGAAAACCCATGTTCTGTTTCATTGCTTTGTCTAGCAGTTGCTTGCCCTTTTCCCATTCTCCATAGAGAGAAAGAAAGAAACCAATTGCTCCAATCCTGAATGGGGAATTAGGATTAAGATCGAGAGCTTTTTCAATTTCAATTAAAAATTTCTCTTTTTGGTTCAGAACAAAAAATCTCCAGGCATGAACAATGCGTACAAGTTGGTCCTGTGGTTCAAGCTCTATGGCTTTGTCGGAAAGTTCAACAAGTTTTTCTAAGGCGTTAGTACTATCCGGTAAGTCTAATTCATATCTTGTTCCATTTAGACTTGCTAGCATTGCAAGAGCCTCGCCGCTTTCAGGATTTTTGTTCAAAGCTTGTTCGAGGGAAATAAAAGCTGCCTGGGCTGTTTCTGGTGTATGATGAATTTGATAATGATAATATCTGAGAATCGCTTCATAAGTATCTAACTCGGCAGGTGCTTTCTTTCTTGATTCTTTTGCAATTCTCTGCGGAATTATTCCGTATTCGTTAGCAATTATTGTAACTGTTTCCCTTGCTATATCCTCTTGAATTGTAATTAAATTTGACGGATTGAGTTCACGTTTGAATTGTTCCCCCCAAAGTTGCTCATTAGTAAAAGCATCTGTGAGCCTGACACTAACCTTTATCTTATTATTATCTTTTCTGACACTGCCCTGAATTACGAAATTAGCACCTAAATCATTTAGTAATTTTTTATGCTCTTCAGTATCACTATCAAAGAAATCTTTTACGCGGAAACCAATGACTCGAAAATCCTGATAGCGGGTCAGTTCAACTGATAGTTCTTCAGTAAGTCCTTTTGCGAAATATTCCTGCTCTGTTTCATTGGTTAAATTTGTAAGTGGTAAAACAATAATACCTGGTTTTGCCGATGAATCAACTTGAGTTTCACTAATTTCTTCGGTTGGTTCTGAATCCGAATCTAAGTTCGGAATGAATAAGGGTGAGTAGTTTCCTATTGGAATGCTAAATCTTACAGGGTCATTTTTCCCTTCATTGGAATAATACTTCTCTAAAGCTCTTCTTAGTCTCCCTGCTTGTATTCTTACAATCGGATCTAGTTCAGGATTAAAATCTTTATCTCTGCTAAATACCTCGAGGCCAATAGTATAGCCTATTAGCTGCTCGCTTCGTCCCGCAAGAGTTTCATTAACAAGGTATTTTAATAGCTGGCAAAGTCTGTACTTAGGCTTGAGTTCCTTACTTGAACATATACGTGACAGTTCTTCAAGAATAAAGCTGTCAGAATATTTAGTTTTTGCTTCCGTTTGATACCCTCAAAATTAATTCAACTGGTTCTAGCAATTATCTAAATCGTACAGGTAAATTAATTGTAAAAGTAACAAATAATTTAGCACTTAATAAATTTGCTAGAGAAGACTATCTTGCAAATGAAAACTTATTCAAAAATAACAATGACAAAACTAAATGAAAAGCAAAAAGAAAGGATTATTTATTAAATAATTATTTAATAATTGACTTATCAATATATTCAACTAATTGTTCCCCCACAGGATTAGCTGGGAATTTAGATTTCAACTCCTCGGCAAATTTCATTGCAGATTTATAATCCCCGAATTTTATATATAAATCAACCAGTGCGTACAGAATATCGAATTGGTTTGGTGAAATTGAATTAGCTTTTAATAGTGAGGACTCAGCTTTTTTCTCTTCCTTAAGATACTGATAAATCAATCCAAGGTTGTAATATGTTCTTGGATTTACATCAGATTTTTTGGTTGCTTTTTCAAGAATTTCAGCAGCCTCTTTATACCTTTTTTGCTCAGCATATAACAATCCCAAATAGTATTCACCCTGGGTGTATTCTTTGTGATTCTTAATCAAATTTAAAAATAAGTTTTCTGCTTCTTTAAGCCTTCCCTGGTTGTAGTAAAGCAGAGCAAGATTAGATTTAGCAGGATAGAAGAGACTATCTTCTTGAATTGCACGTTTATAAAATTTTTCAGCCTTTGTCAAGTCCCCCTTATTAGAATAAAAGCTTCCCAGATTAAACTTGCCCGTGGGAAAATCAGCAGTATATTCTAAAGTTTTAAGATATTCATTTAATACTGAGGAAAGGGTCTTAAACTGAAACTCTGCAAAACTCTCTTTAGGAAAAACTGATAGTCGGTTTGCTGCAGCTATTCTTACCATCTTTATCGGATCATTAAGTATAGGTACCAGTGTTTTAATAAATTCAGTTTGATTGTTTGAATTATAAACATTCACTGCCGTTTCTCTTATAATCGGCTCAGCATCATTCAGCATTAATCTTATCGTTTCATCTACTGCTTTAGTATTATATGATGAGAGATATTGCAGTGCCGTTGCCCGAACTATCTCGGGATACAAATCGCTTTTAATTAATTTTATCAGACTTGTATCAGCACCATGCTTTTGCTCATATCCATCACACAGAACAGAAGCAAAGGTGAATTTTTTTCTCTCTCCAAAATATTTCTTAATATAATCTTCAGACCATTGATAAGATTTATCAGCGTGACAATCATTACAAGCATTTGGCACATTATATTTTATTGAAAGATCAGGTCGCGGAACTCTTAAGCTATGATCTCTCCTGAAATCAATTCCCATATAAAACCTTCCCGGCATATGACAGCTTTTACACAACGCACCTTCTCCAACAGGAATCTTTTTTTCATATTTATCAGTTACGGGTTGACCACTTTCATTTGCATACTTGTGAAAATGGTGCTGGTAAGTATCATATTCATCTGCACGATGACATTGAGTACATAATGCATTCCCTTCAAATTTAAATTTGATGCTGTGCGAATCGTGACAATCATTGCACTTTACATCGTTCATATACATTTTACTCTGCGTAAAGGAAGCAAAAACATAATCTTCTTCAAGGATCTGACCATCTTCAAAATACCAGGGGGGATTAATCAATTGAGGTCGATGATTATTGTAATACTCATTGCTGGTATGATCGTTTACTCCGAATGAAGTTCTTCTTGAATGGCAAGGTGCACAAGCTTCTATGTATTGTTTTGGTGTTGTTCCGCTAGTTTTTAATACCAGTCCCATATCAGGATCAAATACACGGGAACCTTCAGGAAGATTCGCCCATTCAAGATGTTTGGATCCCGGTCCATGACAAGCTTCACAATTAACATTAATATCTGACCAGGTTGTATGAAAGCTATCGCTTTCTACATTATAATCTTTATTAAGATTTGTTGAGTGACATTCTGCACACACGCCGTTCCAGTTTTGAGCTTGATTTGTCCAGTAAAGCCAGCTGGTTGGTTTGAGTTCTTCAGGAGCATAAACCATTCCCGCCAAATCAAACCATCTTTTATTTTCTGTATCCCATGCAATTGGAAGGCATTGGTACTTTCCCTTACTGAAGGGAACTAAATATTGCTGAAGCGGACGAACTCCAAAAGTATAGCTGATCTGATACTCACCCATCTTTCCACCGGGACCTTCTGTGTAAACATAAAACTTTCCGTTACGCTTATATAATTTACTTTTCTTTCCTCTGAACTCGACTTCAACATTATCAAAGTCTCCAAGCACAGTTGAATCAGTTGCAACATCCATCGCATTATCGTGGTCAGAATCTTTCCATAAATTATATTCCATTTGATGACAACTTATACATTCTTTCCCTCCGACAAATTCAGCTTTTTTAATTACTGGTTCTGATGAAGGACTTTGAAGAGCCAACGATAACGGAATCATAATTACTATAACACCAGTAGCAACGATTCCTATTATTTTCCAAACTTTATTCATCTTAATTAGGCGAAAGTCAACTGATCTTTATTAAATTTTTCTCTTTGCTTACGGGTTCCGACATCAACTTTTACAATTCCGTTTTCGATTATTATCGGATAGTAGTCTAAAGCCTTTGGTGCCGGTGGATTTAATACATCACCATCAATACTAAATGCTGATGCATGACAGGGACAGATAAAACGTTTTTTATCTTCCTCCCAGTTAATGGAACAACCCAGATGAGTACATCTTAAAGAGACTGCTATAAAACCACCATCTTTAAGTCTTGCAAGAAAAAATCTACCGCCTCGAAAAGGAGTGACTGAATTTGGTTTGAAAGAATCAACCCGACCAGCCTCGATTAATTTCTTAGCTTCTGTTTCTTTACTATTTCCTTTACCTGAGAAAAGAAATCCCGTCACAGCTCCTATAAACTCAGCTCCGGCGAGAATACCAAGACCCATCCAAAGTTTCTTCAAAAAAACTCTTCGGCTCTCTATTTTATCTTCCGGGGGTTCTATTTTAATCGGTTGCTGTTTTTCAGGTTTTGGTTTCTCTATTTTTTTCTTTGATTTCATCTCTTATAGGTTCCACGGAAATGTTAATTGCATATTCGTTCCCCTGAAGAAAATATTAATTAATGTCAGGACTACGAATGAAGTAATGATCAAAACAAATATTGATTGAACTAATTCAGAAAATGACAATTTAAATTTCTTTGTTATGTATTTAGAATAAATCCAAATTATTCCTAAAACAATTAGCAGAGGAATAATTCCATTACTTATTACAGGACTTAGCCAGGACAGTAACATCTCGAAATTAATTAGATATTCATTTAGTAGAACCAAAAAAATTGTAATTGCTACAGCAAACACAACCGAGAGTTTTGCAGATTTTTTCCCTTTGTCCGAAACGAACCATATTCCTGTCGGTGATTGTTCATACTTAAGGAAAGGAATGAATGCAATAAGAATTATTAGAGTAAGTGGGATTAGAAATCCAGCAAAAAAAGGATGAAAATGCATTAATAATTCCTGAATCCCTGCAAAGTACCAGGGAGCTTTTGTTGGATTTAAACTAAAACTCGGATTAGCACGCTCTAACAATGGTGCGTTAAAGAAAACTGCAAAGACCAAAATCAATGCAATCAACGTTAATGCCACTACTCCTTCTTTATAAACAAGGTTGGGATAAGTCGGAACCATAGTCTTTGGTAACTCGGAACGGGGAATGATTACACCACAAGATTTCCTAACCCGCCAAAAATGATATGCCATTAGAAGGAGTATAAGAATCGGAAGCACTGCAGTATGAAAAGTATAAAAAACTATTAATGTTTCTGCGTTTACTTCGGTGCCCAAGATAACAAATTCTCTCAAACTGTTTCCTACTAACGGTATATATTGAAGAATGCTCGTACTTACAGTTACTGCCCAGTAAGCCAGCTGATCCCAGGGAAGAAGATAGCCAGTAAAGTTTGAGAAAATTACCAATGCAAATAAAATTAAACCAATAATCCAATTAACCTGTCTGGGAGATTGATAAGCTCCTGTTAAAAATACTCTAAGCAAGTGCAGGAAAACAATAAGTACAAGAAATACACCGCTCCAATGATGAATGTTTCTAACAAGCTGACCGAATAGAACGTTGTTATGCAGAATTAAAATTGAATCGTAAGCTTTTTGTGGAAACGGTTCATAATAAAATCTTAATAATATTCCTGTAATAAACTGAATTACAATTAATAGCGCAGCCATCCCGCCAAGCCCAAAAGTACGGGTAAATGAAATTGATTCTTCACTTACTGCTGCGGGATGAAGATGGAGTAATATATTTGAAAAAGCTTTGGGCTTTTTTTCTGTAATTTGATTAATCAAATCTGGCAACAAGAATTAATGAGATTAACTGAAGCAAATTTAAGAAAAGTCAGATAAGGATTGTAGATTAATCAGGTTCATTTATTTTTCACTTTTTTGATTCTAGATATGCTCAAAATTAATGCAATAATTATAGGAACTTAAATCTGCTCTTTGATGTAATTAAAAATTAAAAATAAAATTGTCATAAGTGTTAAAGAAAGTTTTGATTTGACTTAGAAGACGTACATTTATCTGTTAAAAACTTAAACTTTAACGTCACTTTCTTTATCCGGAGAATCTTCAACTAGATTCAATCCTGACCTTAAATGCAGATCTCTCTGTGGGAAAGGAATTTCAATTTTCTTTTCTCTAAAGGCCTTCTCAACAGCAATTCGTAAGTCACTCCTGATCTCAATCCATAAGGCGAAATCTGCAGTCCAGCAGCGTAATTCAAAATCGAGAGAGCTTTCACCAAAATCATTGAATAAAACATAAGGTGGTGGAGAAGTAAGAATCTTATCGTTTAGTTTTGCACATTCTAATAAAGTTTCCATAACAAGATTAACATCGGTACCATATGCAACTCCAATCTTTATATCAATCCTCCTTCTATGATCTGATAGAGTCCAGTTTATTAATTTGTTTGAAATTAAGTTCCCATTTGGAACTATCACTTCAGCGCCTTCCCAGGTTTTGATTGTGCTTGATCTAATGCCAATATGTTGTACTCTTCCAGAAAGCTCTTCAACCTGAACTGCATCGCCAATCTGTATGGGGCGTTCAAAAATTAATATTAAACCAGAAATAAAATTCATTACAATATCCTGCAACCCAAACCCAATGCCAATTCCTAATGCACCGGCAAGTAATGCAAAGCTGTTAAGATCAATTCCTGCACCTACGATAGCTATGATAATTCCAAAGCCTATAATCAGGTATGATGATAATATTGATATAGTTCCCGGTACCCCGCGAGGAAGATTAAATTTTGGAAGAACATCACCTTCGAGAATAAATTTTACGAATCTTGCAACAGCTACCGAAAGCCATATCGATATGATAAAGAATATTATATTCCCAAGAGAAATTGATATGTTGCCAATTATCCACTTTTGTCCAAGGATTTTCACCAGCCAATTAAAAACAATCTCCCTTACACCAAAATTGTTAAGTATGATTACAATTGCTAATAACGATATAGCTAACTTCATTATTTTTTCAAGTTTATGTTCTATTATTTCCGGATGATGTTTTACGACATTTAGTATGTTAGCTAGTTTAGTGCATAGAAAGATTATTAATATACCTTCAATTGCAACAGCTGCTGTTAAGAGCAAAATGATACCGAATGTACTATTTATAACTCCAATTATTAACGTAATACTTAACATTACGTAACCAAGTATATTTGCAATTAAAGATATAATGAATATTGTCATCAAAAATATGCTTAAAGCTTTTGCTTTATTTTCGTGTGATTCTTTAGTGAAAGCTTTATCAAACCTTTTTGATGACAGCATCCAGAATAATCCAGACAGGGCAATGACATTAATTAATATTAGCAAAACTCTTTCTATCTCGGTATCATTAGCTGTAATGAGCTGGATTTGCTGAAGGACTAATAACACCGCAAATAAATAAAGTGGTAATCTAAACGCTGGTTTTATTAATCCATTAAGCACAATTATCAATGGAAAGACCACAAGAATTCTCAACAAGCTGATAAGTATCTCAGAGAAGTCACCGTAAAATATTGCAAGAGTAAAGAGGGATATGAGAATAGTTATAGATACAGGAGTCTTTAAAATTTTTAATGCTCTTATTACTTTGGGATCATCGCTCTTTAGATTTCTTGAGTAATATTTTAGAGCAAATATGACTATTAATAAAAGTAGAAAATATATTATGCTGGTTATAAATCTATCTCTCTTTTCTGTATAAAAATCTTCAGTTGTTCGTGTATAAGAATCCCATATACTTTTTACCTGGTATGAAAGACCGTTTGTATCTGCTCTGGCTGAAATAGATTCCCATAGAGGAGGTGAGTTCCTGACAAAGATCTCCCTCTTTTTAGCAAGTAGTAAATCATTAATTTTCCTTATAGTAACATCAACATCGACACTTTGCCTGTAAAGCTTTGCTTGAAAATTTAATGAACTATTAATTTCGTCAACACTGAGGCTTTCTGCATTATTAATCTCTGTTAGAATATTTCCTATTTTATTTATAATAATTTTATCAGCTTTTTCTTCTCTTGCAAGAGTATGGGTTCTTAACCATATATACTTATACTCAAGTAAAGTCTTTTTTTGTTCTTCAAGCTTTTCAGTTACACTTGTTACTTCATCGGACCAATCAGCAATCTGCTTTTTCTGAAATATCCATCGTTTTTTATATTCTTTTAATGTTGTTGTTGATTGTTCCTCCATTTTTACCGAGTCTGTCACGGCTTTTAAAAGTGAATACTTCTTTAAAACTTCATCGAATTTATTCTCAAGATCTTCAATTTCCTCAGGTTTCAGCAATTGATCATACAGGACTGAAAGAAATGCCGAAGTTTCCTCAAGCTTAACCGGGATTTCAGAAATCCTGTAAGTAACCTGTTCTTTCTTTTCAGGTTCTGTTTTTTGAACTGATTGTTCTTGTGCGAGTGAACTAAAGTACGAGAGGACTATAAGATTTAATAGAGTGAAGTAAAAGATTAAAAGAGGTTTCATTTTAAATTGTTAAATGTAAGTTTTTTAAAATCAGTTATTAACTAAAATTAATTTAAGATTACTTTCTTTGCGAATTTGCTTTATCCCTGGCAAACTCCACATAAAATGTCAAGCCTTCAACTGCTTGGAAATATTCACCGGCGAGCATATCTCTATCCGGCAAGTAATTTAAAGAATATTTTGAGCCGGGATAGTTAACATCTCGTAATACTAAAATAATTTTTAAGTTGCCGTAACTCTCTTCAAAAGTAGCACTTTCCACATTTATCGGTCTTGGGTTGAAATAATTAGCTTCAAGAATGCCATCATCTTTTATGCTTTTTATTTTAATCAAATAGCTTGCATCTGTTCTTAACCAATCTCCAACAAGTGCATTTTTATCCTGTGGTTTCTTTTCATTAAAAACAGGACTATCAGAAGAGGTTGGCAAGTAAATAATTAACAAAATTATTACAAGGACTATTACCAGGGTAATAGCTATCAATATTTTCTTATTTCCCATTTGCGTCCTCTCAAAAGTATAGAATTGGCATTCTGATTAATGCACACCTATCAATATAAAGATTACGAAAGTCATTTCCCTCAATTCATTTAGACTAAAACAATTGTTACAGTAACAATCAGTTTGTTACTTAATGAAAATGACCTGAAGCACTATTTTACCTCATAAATATTGTAGTAAAATAAAATTCCTGGTAAATGCAGAATAAGGATCAAGTATTAAAGTTTATTATCACCCGGTTTCCAAACCATCAGAATTGTATAAAAGAACTTTTTGATGAAAGTGAATCATTCAGGTTACTGTGTGAAGATTATTGCGATTGCAGGATAGTGCTTGATGAAACTATAAAAAATAGTAACAAGTCAAGCGATTTGCAGAAGGAGTATCAGGTAATGTTATCAGAAATTGAAGATGAACTTGTTGAAAGAATTACAATCTGAATTTATTAAAGTGAAAACAATTTTATCTAATAATATTTCAACTAAAAAGAAAGGATGCTAAAAATGAAAAATTTGTTCGTTTTATTTTTGAGTATAGTTATGCTATTACTCATTGCCTCTTGTTCAACCGAACAGGATAAAAATTCAATTCCTTATCCTAAAGAAGAATGGAAAGGCGTACAGGGTAAAACCCTCGCCGATTCAAAACCCGATTTCATCGGGCAACCCAAGGCTCCGAAAGGGGCCCCAAATGTACTGGTCATCATGCTTGATGATGCTGGTTATTCAAATGCATCATCCTTCGGAGGTGTCATGAAGACCCCTACTTTCGACCGAATCGGAGATGAAGGCATTCGTTATACACATATGTCTGTAGCTGCGGTCTGTTCCCCTACAAGGGGTTCATTATTGACCGGTTATAACATTCACCAAATCGGTACAGGAATTATATCCGAGTTTGCCACCGGTTATCCCGGCTACAATTCACAGATTGATTACACCACCCCTTCCATTGCTAAAATATTAACTGATAATGGATATTCCACCGCAGCCTTTGGCAAATGGCACAATACGCCCATGGAAGAAGCCTCCCCTGTCGGGCCTTTTAAGAGCTGGCCTACAGGCATTTGGGGATTTGAGTATTTCTGGGGATTCATGGGTGGTGAAACCAACCAGTTCCATCCTTTATTGTACGAAAATACCACCCCTATTGAAACACCCAAAACGAATGCTGATGGATCCACATTCCATTTATCGCAAGGTATGGCTGACCAGGCAATTAAATGGCTGGATAACTGGAAAGGACTTAAGGATGCTCCATTTTTTGTGTACTACACACCCGGGGCGGTTCATGCTCCGATTCAGGTACCCAAAGAATGGAGAGACAAGTATAAAGGACAATTTGACGAGGGATGGCAAGTTTACAGACAACAACTGCTGGAACGTCAGAAAAAACTGGGTTTGGTTGCGGAAGATGCGGAAATGGTCGACTGGCCGGAATCAATTCCCCAATGGGATTCCTTCAGCGAGGAGGGGAAAAGGTATTTATCTCGGCAGATGGAAGTCAATGCCGCTTTTATGGAACATGTAGATTTCAATATTGGCCGGGTAATTAAGCACCTGGAAGATATGGGTGAACTGGACAACACCCTTGTGATTTATCTGACTGCTGACAATGGTTGTACTGGAGAAGGAACGCCAACAGGAACATTCTCCGAACTGTTGATGCAGAACGGATTCCCGCCGCTGACTATGGAGCAGCAGCTTGAAAAACTGAAAGAGTTTGGTGGTCTGGATGCATGGGGTGGTCCTCATATGGCCAACCATTATTCGGTCGCCTGGTCATATGCATCATCCACACCGTTCCAATGGGTTAAACAAATGGCCTCTCATTTTGGCGGAACAATGTCTGCAACGGCCATACGGTACCCCAAAACCATCAAAGCAAAAGGAGAGTGGAGAAGACAGTTCCAGAATGTAACAGATATCGTTCCCACGATTCTTGAAGTTACTGGAGTGCCTGCACCCGATTATGTAAACGGACAGAAAAGGAAAGAATATCCCGGAAAATCGCTTACCTATGCATGGAACAATCCGGATGCCAAAACCAACCATCCCACCCAGTATTTCGAAATGTTAGGGTTTGTTGGCTTGTATCACGATGGCTGGACAATCGCCGGTAAACCTTATCGCATACCCTGGTCTTCAGATCCAACGGCATTGGCAAATTTTAATCCCCTGAATACTGAATGGGAATTGTATAATATTGAAGAAGATCCGATTCAACAGGTGAATGTGGCTGATCAGTATCCTGAAAAAGTAAAAGAACTTGAAAAATTATTCTGGGAAGAAGCTGATAAGTACGATGTTTATCCTGTTGGCGGTTCCCTGGGCAGATCGCTGCAACCGGAATCCAATCCGCAACGAGCTGGAAAAAAACACTGGGAACTGACAACCAATGTTTACCGGGTGCCTGAACTGGCCGGACCCGAGATCAAATCCACCAATTATGAGGTGAATGCCTATATCACAGCTGACGAGACCACTCAGGGTGTGATTTATGCTGTGGGTGAGCATATTGGCGGACAGGCACTGTTTATTATGGATGGTAAGCTGCGTTACAGCTATTCCACGCTCGGCCTCTACTGGCAAGATTTCGACGGCGATGTGAAAATCCCTCACGGTGATGTGAAGATCACCTTAAAACATACCATGAAAGAGCCAAAGCTGAACGGTCCCTCTACAGTGGAATTCTTTATTAATGACAAAAAAATGGGTGAAATGGATATCAAAGCAACAGTTTACGCGGCCTATACTGGTCATGAGACCTTCGATATCGGGCGTGATGAAGGCATGCCGGTAAATGAGGAGTATGCCGACAAGGGAAAATTTGAATTTACCCCGGGACAATTGCACAAGGTGGTATTTGACATCAAGAATCCAGAAGAGAAAGTGGGTGCTTCTGAGTATAACATAATTGAATAAGCTAAATATTTATTTGAAAAACTGCGAGGGCTGTGGCCGGATTAATCCGGTCACACCCTTTAAGCGGGTTACGTGAGGATTGTGTTTGAGAAGCGGACACCCAGGGAAATTAATTGGTTAAATAATTATTGCGTTTTGATTGAGCAGCAAATATTTATTAAGAATAAATAAAGAAATAAAAATGAAATCAATAACTAACTTAAGTGTATTTCTACTCCTCCTTGTTTTAGTAAATTCAGCATTTGCTCAGGATGCGGAAGAGCTTTCTCAGGAGGCAGCGAATCCGGTTGCAAATTTAATTAGTCTTCCGTTTCAGTATAATGCAAATTATGGATACGGCCCGTTCGACAGGACAACAAATATTTTAAACATTCAACCCGTTGTTCCACTGGCAAACGGAAAAGTTGTAACACGGACAATCTTTCCAATTGTCTGGATTCCTGATTACTCATCAGAAAGCGGATCATACTCATCAGGATTGAGCGATATAACTTTTACTGCATTTTTTGTTCCCGAATCGAAAAACATTATCTGGGGAATAGGACCTGTGTTTGATATCCCGACAGGCGGTGAAAAAAGAGGTTCACAAAAATGGAATATTGGTCCTTCTGTTCTTGCACTCGTTCAACCGGGTGAATGGACATTTGGAATACTTGCTAATAATGTTTGGTCTTTCGCTGGTAAATCGGAAGTCCCTGATGTTAACCGAGGTCTATTAAATCTGTTTATTGTAAGGCAGCTTGGCGAAGGATGGTATGTAAACAGCGCACCTATTATCACTGTTGATTGGAAAGCCTCCTCAGGACAGCAGTGGATTGTGCCTCTAGGTGTTGGAGCTGGTAAGCTTTTATTTGTAGGCAAGCTGCCTTTGAATATACAGGCAGGATATTATTACAATGTTGTTAAACCGGATTTCGGCCCGAAGTCACAACTTCGTGTGCAGGCACAAATATTATTGCCGACTTCAATTTTTGGTGGTTGAAATTTTATTCAACAGACAAACAATATTGATAATAAAATTAAGTAAAGCATTTATAAAGGAGTTTTATATGAAAACCAATAATCTGTTCGTTAGCAGGTTATTATTAATTGCAGGTCTTCTGCTAATATTTAACAGCACAGGATTTTCGCAGCTTGCTTCACCGCTGCAGGGAGGTCATTACTCTCCTAATGTAAAGAACATACGGGATATGGCAAATCCTCCTTCCGGTTTATTTGTAATGTGGTATAATTCATTTTTCTCAGGCAATACTTATTATGATAGAAATGGTGAAGAATTCAATCAAATTCGTTTGGATCAAATAAATCCAATTCTCCCTCCTATAGATGTGAAATTAAACGTTGGAGGATTTACCAGTGTTCCGGCAGTTTTCTGGGCATCTAATTTTAAGATTCTTGGTGGAGCAAATTATATGGCAGGAATTTCTCCCGGCTATCTTTCCGTGGATGCATCTGCTCTAACTGAGAGGCGGGGTATTGTGATTGACACAACGTACACTAAGATAGAAGGTGGTACCGTAAGCGGTTTTACAGATTTATTCATTGCACCTGTCGGATTTTCCTGGGGATTGGAAAAATTTGATTTTACATTTCTTTATGGTGTCTATGCGCCAACCGGAAAGTATGAAACCGGTGCAAGCGATAATACCGGTACCGGATTCTGGACACATCAATTCCAGGGATATGGTTATTTCTATCCTATCGAAAACAAAGCTACAGCAGTTATGGTTGGTTTAACTTATGAATTAAATAGTAAGATAAAAGATGTAGAGGTTACACCGGGAAATCGCTTCACGTTGGAATGGGGAATAAGTCAATTTCTAAGCGATCGATTTGAAATTGGTGTTCATGGTGGGCATAACTGGCAGATCAGTGATGACTCCGGTGCAGATGTTTATTGGGATCCTGCTATCCACGATAAAAAAAATACGATTGCTTTTAATGCAAGTGTTTGGCCATTAGAAGAAAGACTTATGATCAACCTGAAATATGCATTCGATTTTGGAATGGTACAAAGATTTAAAAATGACAACTACATGGTTAATATACTTTTTGTTACAAACTTGTTAACAGGAAATTAACAGAGTGATGTCTATCAAATAAAATAAGTTTACAATCCCGGAGGAAAGAATGAAAAACATTTTACAAATCTTTGTGATCATTATAGTAATATCATTTAACACAGCATTTGCACAAAAAGATTTTGGAATAGGTATAATAGCCGGTGATCCTACAGGTTTAAGTGCAAAACTTTATACAGGAAGTAATAATGCATTTGACTTTGCAGCAGCATGGTCCTTCAAAGGATCCGGACATCTGCTTCTGCAGGCAGACTATGTCTGGCACAGTTCACTTAGTAGAACCTCATCAGGTATGTTTGCTCTCTATTATGGGATCGGAGGAAGAATAATTTTTTCTAATGATCCAAATGTTGGAGTACGAATACCAATCGGAATAGATTATGTTTTTTCTACTGCACCAGTTGATATCTTTCTTGAAGTAGTGCCAGTCCTTGACCTTATACCATCAACGGATTTTGATTTGAATGGAGGAATTGGTGTGCGTTTCTGGTTCTAGTCAATTTAGAAAAATTGAATATTTTTTTACGATGTTTTATTGGGGATCAAATTAACAATTAGATTTATTTTGAAATGAAATTTATAACACAAACTCTTGCTTTAATTGCTCTATTATTCATTTATTCGGTGAAAACATTTGCGTGGATTTACCCTGAGCATCGTGATATAACACTTTTGGCAATTCAAAATCTCAACCTTGAGTATCGTTCTAATCTTGATCAACTTTGGGCAGAAGCAAGAACCGGATATGAAGAAAGATTAACAGTTACAGTAATTGATGCAACGCAAAGTGTAAATCCAACTCATCTGGATTTTGCTTCCTGGCCGGCAATTGCAGGCGACCATTCTTGTTCCGCAAAAAATATGCTTTACAATGTGCTTCAAACAGATTGGATTTTGAAAGTAGCAAACATTGCGGCAGAATTGAAAATTGATATTGCAAATTCCGAAAACAGGTATGAGCATGTAAATGCACTTCGAGACTCTGATATAAAGCTTCAAAGGGTTGATCCCGAATATGCAACACGAGCTGGCTCAAATAATGTTCATTTTTTGTTATCCAGACCGAAAGCTGATACAGAAGTCCGTGAATATCTGATCGCTTGTCTTTCGGAAGGCGCTGAGTTAAATGCTCTCGGAGCTTATACCTGGTATCATATAAGTGCATTATTAAAAGCATCAAAATATTTTAAAGAAAATCTTTCAGATAAAAAACAGTCAGCACTAATACTTTCTGCTCTTGCAGATGAGGCTTTTGCACTACACTTTCTCCAAGACGCTTTTGCAGCTGGTCATACCGCCGGTACATGGGGTGACGCTTCTCAAAGAAAAGGAACACACGATTATTATAATGAAAGAGGTCTTGAAGTTACTACCTGGGATGGAAGAAGAATGATTTTGACCGGTGATGCATTTATGCGGCATCAGGATGCTGAACTGGCTGCGATTGCAATTCAATTGAGTATTGAACAATTGCTAGATGCAGCAACTGGCAAAAAAACTTTTAATTACTCTTTTGGAAATAAAACAATTGGATCATCACCTGATACATTTAATGTTTGTAAAAATATTTATATGCCATTTCGTAAGGTCGATCCTGATATAATTATTACTTGTACAAAAATTTTAGTCACGACTCCGATCCCTGGTTTAGCAACTGGTTTGGGAGAACTGCCGCGCTTTAGAACCGAACTGGGAATGTTTATTGGGGTAATTTCTGCGATTAGAGGAAATACAGTTAATGGTGGTTTTGGAACTGAACAGAACAAACCTGGAGCTGTGGGAGGGATAGATGCTGGTATAAGGTTAGGGCTTGGACTTGAAGGTGTATTGCACGGCGGAGGAGATGGTCTGGTCTTTCTGGATTTTGGCTGGAGACAAGATGCATCATCTACAATGAAATTTGGAAATTCTCCAATACTTGAAGAAGGTGGTCAGTTTACCGCAGCAATTCCAAGCCGTGAAGCTTACAATTTCCGTATTCGAATGCCTTTCTATTTAGTTCCATTTGACCTATTAATTACTGCTCCTTTACTTTTTATTGCGCCAGATACTTATGCTGGTATGGCGGTTACAGCCGGTCTCGGCGGGCTAATTCCATGGCAGGCAGGTATTGAAACTGGTATAGGTCGTTTTCAGTTTATTCTGGGAAGGGAAATAGGCGTAGCTCTATATGGACGAGACAAAAATATTGATGCACTCTTAATTCCTTTGGATAATCAAACCACAGCATTGGTGAACTTTAAATCAGTACAGCTTGATTTCCCAATAGTCGAATACAGACCCTTCCGAACTTTTTCGTCAGATCAAAGTTCAAGTCTTGTATTCCAGCTTAACTTCGGAGTAGATTTTCCTCATAGCGAATCTATTCGACTACCTGAGGGAATAGAGAAACCTGAGTTGAAACCGGTCTGGTATGTAGGTTTACGGACAGCTTTTGACTGGAGATATTATTTTTAAAATAATTATAAATATTTAATATGTAATTAGGAGAATCTTATGGACGAACTTGTACCAACAAATTTTCAAAAAATCCATATTCTTATTTTTGTGCTTCTAATATTTCTTTCGTCTGGATTCTGCCAAGAGGATGGAACTAAACAGACTGAGCCAGGTCAGATAGCATTATATAGTAACTATTTACTCTCTTCAAATACACAATCTGATTTATTAGGCTCTGGAACTATGAAGAGCTTAGCATACAAAGAAAACTTTAATAATAAATGGGGAACTGTAAATCTTCCACCTGAAGTAATGGATGACAACTTCAAGCCCTGGGAATCAGAAAAACACTTCTGGGTAGGTGCAGGAGAAATTGCTATCCTGGAATTCATACCCTGGGCACTTGCCAGGTGGATAAGACACTGGGAAGATCCTGCAGATAATTGGGCAAAAGTATCATCAGCAAGCTGGTGGAGAAATATTTCCCACGGATGGGAGTATGATGGTGATAATTTTGAGACAAATAATTTTGCTCATCCTTATCACGGTGCATTATTCTTCAATGCAGGAAGAACCAATGGGTACGATTTCTGGGAATCGACGGCGTGGGCGTTAACAGGTAGTGCTATTTGGGAGTACTTTGGAGAGACGTTCAGACCAGCATTTAATGATTGGGTTTACACCGGTGTTGGTGGGGTAAATCTTGGCGAAATAACTTACAGACTTTCTTCAATGGTTACTGATAATACTGCTTCTGGTTCTGATAGATTCTGGTCTGAAGTTTTCGGAACCTTGATAAACCCTGTTCGGGGTGTCAACAGAGCAATCTCCGGAGAGATGGGTTATAATTTCCCCAATCCTGAATGGAACCGACCGGATGATTTTCTTTTAACATTTGATGCGGGCACAAGAACAATAGATAAAAACGGAGATAAAGAATTTAGAGACAAAGAGTTGGAAGGGCTTTTCAGCCTAAGATTAGCATATGGAAATCCATTTAAAGCTAAAAAACCGTTTGAGTACTTTGGTTTAAACTTAGTAGTTGCTTCAGGATTACCTCATATGACTCAACTTAATAGTACAGGTTATTTGTTTGGATGGCAATTAGACAAGAATAAAAATCGTTTCGATGTAAATCTTGATTTCAATTACAATAATTTAATAAAACAGGAGATCGCCCAGGGTGATACCACCTATAAAGGATTTTTATTCGGAACGACTCAACTTTATCCACATTTATTATCCAGATTTTCGATTGGAGAAAAAACTGAACTTATAACTCAGGTAGGAATCAACACTATTTTGATGGGTGCTACCCCAAATGATTATTATGTAGATGTTGAAGGAAGAGTTTATGATTTTGGTCCGGGTATCGGAACAAGGGTGTATGCATCAATTCAAAACGGAATCTGGAGTTACTTTAACCTGCTTTATTATGCTGCGTGGATCTGGACTCAAACTGAACCGAGTGATTCAAAACATCATATTCACTTTTTAATACTTGAAGCACAATATCCATTTACAACTTACTTCGCATTTGGTGTAAGTGCAGGACTATATTGGAGAAATAGTTACTATGAGAACTTCCCGGATGTAAGCAAGAATCATCCTATTATCAGAGTCTTTTTCAAAACAGCTATAATTGATATTTAATTTCTTAAATGAGAAAAAAAGTTTATAAGAAGGAGTTTAATTATGAAAAAATTAATATTGATTACACTGTTAGTTTTATTCACCGGGGCATTGGTTACTGGTTTTGCTCAATCAGAAAAGTATTTAAAAAACCGGATTATGCTTGAAGGAATGTACATAAGAAACCTTGGCAACTTTGGTGAAGTTTGGTCCAAAGCAGCAGGTGCATATATCGGATACAGCCTTGCTTTCCCTGACCATGATTTGCTTATGATGAGAACTGGATTCATAAGTAACTCCCTTAAAGATGGTGTTGAATATCAGGAAGCAACCTCAACAATAATACCATTAGAAATTGGAGAAAGGTACTATTTTATTGATTCAAGATTTATGCCCTTCGTGCAATTTATGAACGGGATAAACATTCTCTTTGAGAATACAAATCTTGAAGGTGAAAAAGAAGATAAAACTCTGGTCAAGTATGCTTGGCAAGTTGGATTCGGCATAACAATTAATTTAATAGAAAACCTCAACATAGATGTAGGTGCAAACTACCAATCAAACTTTTACAAAACAGAAGGAATGAATACCGGATTTAAATACGCTTTTGGAATTGGTTTGGCACTTTAAAAATATTTTATTTGTATAGAATAGTTGAATATGAAAATATGTTGTATCATTCTGATTTTTATCTTTCTTCTAATAACTTCAATAAATTCTCAAGATAGACATTACTGGGATCAAGCAGTAGGAGGAAAAACGGCTCTGCTTGGAGGAATTGCTGTTGGAGGAGTTAGAGATTACAGCGCTACATTTTATAACCCCGGTGCATTGAGTTTCTTAAGTAAAAATAATTTAAGCTTCAGTTTTAGTGCTTACGGAATTAAAGATTTTCGATTTATTAATGGTGGCGGTCCGGGCATTGATTCAAGATACACAAGAGTTTCTTTGTACCCTTCTTCATTAGCTGGCAGTCTTCCCTTTTTAGGTGACTCACTTAATCGCTTTAGTTACATGATTTATGGAAACAGTTATTCTTATGTAAGAGTAACAGAACGTTATGAAGGTTATAAAGATGTTATTCCGACACGCCCACCTTCACTTCCCGGATTCAAGGATGCATTTGAAGGAGAAGAGTTTGTAATTAACCAGGGTAAGTTCGATGTGTTGCTTCAGGAAGTAACGGTTTGCCTAGGTTACTCAAAAAGAATATCTGATAACATAGGAATTGGTTTTACAGTATTAGGAGCATACAGAGATCAAACCAAGGTGAGATATGAAACCTACGCTGCATTGGATACAACCTATCAAAGATCAGCAACTACTGATACATATATTGATATTGATTACTGGGCAGTGAGGTTTTCAGGTAAGTTTGGAATATCTGCTGAATGGGAGAATCTAAAATTAGGAGCAACAATAACAACACCCAGTTTACCACTAAAACTTGCTAGTGGAGCAACTGACGGCACAAGTTTTACTTCAAATAATGTTTTTGTCTTGATTGACAGTGTATCAAATGAAACTATACCTATTGACATTCTTGCATCAGACAGGCAGGAAGGCTTGTCTTCTTCATACAAAACTCCCTTATCTATTTCTGCAGGTATTGAATATCAGTTAACGGAATTATCAAAAATTCATTTTATGTGCGAATTGTTCGCACCACTTTCTACTTATGTAGTTATTCAACCTGAGAGTGATAACTTTATCAGAAATTTGCCATCAGGAACAAGGCCGATAGATAGTGCTGAATTCTTAAAAGTATATGATTCAATGAAAAGCGTTTTTAATTTCGGATTAGCCTATGAACAAAAATTGAGTAATGAATTTGCGGGTTACGTAGCTGCTCGAACAGATTTTAGTAATGCAAACTTTGATAAAATTGATGGTTTATTTATTGGAATTACTGATATTGACATATATCATTTTACAGCTGGTACCTCTTACAGCACAGAGGATACATTTCTCGCATTAGGAATTGAATATAGTTATGGGGCTAATTCCGATTTCACGCAAATATTTAATTTTCCCACTGAAGCTATACAGCCAGGAGATGTATTGATCGGAACACAGCGAGGAACCTGTAAAACTATTTACAACAACTTTAATGTTTTCTTTGGAGTAACACAGTTACTTTAAATTCTTTTCAAATTCAAATTTTTTAATAAGCAGAGAATAAAATGTATAACAAATTAATAACCGATATAAAACCTCTGGGATTTACCTGGGAGACTAAAGATCCATTTCTGTTTTGTGTACATCATCTTGATAATTATCCCGAGGGTAATGATGAACTGGGACCAGCTGCTTCGTTGGCAGGAAGAAATCTGGGGCAAGATTTTACGACTAAAGACGGCTGGAGAATGTATCACGGAGAAGTTGTCCCTGGATTTCCAGCACATCCGCACAGAGGATTTGAAACAGTAACAGTTGTACTGAATGGTTTTGTTGATCATTCTGATTCACACGGAGCGGCTGGTAGATATGGAAACGGAGACGTTCAATGGATGACTGCAGGATCGGGTCTTCAGCACGCTGAAATGTTTCCGCTCCTTAAGAAAGACAAACCCAATCCATTAGAACTTTTTCAGATTTGGCTGAACCTTCCTAAAGCTAAAAAGTTTGTAAAGCCATACTACAATATGCTCTGGGCAGAGGACATTCCTACGGTTACTAGTAAAGATAACAATGGTAAGACAACTTCCGTTACACTTATTGCTGGAAAATTAGCAGATATATCAGCCCCCGCACCAGCGCCTGATTCCTGGGCTAATGAAGCAGAGAATGACGTTGCAATCTGGCTTATAAAGATGGAAGCCAATGCTCAGTGGACACTGCCCGCTGCGTCTCTTGAAGCTAACAGGTCGCTCTATTTTTACAAAGGATCTGAAATTACTATTACAGGAATTAAAATAGAAAGTTATCATTCTATTGATCTTCTGGCTGATCAACCTGTAATAATTGACAATGGGAATGAAGATGCATATTTGCTATTACTTCAGGGGAAACCAATTAATGAACCAGTTGTTCAGCATGGACCATTTGTAATGAATACTGCTTCAGAAATTCAGCAGGCATTTAACGATTATAGCAGAACACAATTTGGTGGTTGGCCTTGGTCGAGATATGACAATGTTCATTCGCGTGAGACGGGAAGATTCGCAAAGTATTCTGACGGACGTGAAGAAATTAAGTAAAAGTGCTTTTTGTAACCACTGTTCTCATCAATAAAAACATCCAGCCTCATTCAAATAAACACATTTCCTGGTAAAAGAAATATATAACCAGGAAAGTGATCATTATGAAGTATCGGGGGTAGGGGTGCAGAATTGGAATACCAAAGATTCCCCCATTCGCTATAGAGAAAGTGTTGGAGATGAGGGGGCGGGGAAGTGGCTACAAAGAGATAATTAAAAAACAGAAGATCTCAAAATCTGCTTACTATAATATTAAACGGGTCGTCAATAGACAATTATCATTTATAACTGAAATTACTTTTTAAAAAAAATTTTTCTGAAGTTAAATATCACTTGTTGTTAGGCAATAATTGCGGAGAGTCAGGGATTCGAACCCCGGAAGGACTTGCATCCTTAACGGTTTTCAAGACCGCCGCATTCAACCACTCTGCCAACTCTCCGATTTTCCTTATTTTGGGCTGTAAATATAGGAATTGTTGATCCTCCGCACAAAGAAATTTTTGTTAATTTTCCAATTATCTTTCATTAAAATCACAATCAAAATGAATGAGCTAATTGAATTCAAAAATTTTTGTAAAGTGCTTGCTCAAGCAAGTGCTCAAATTATCAGGCAATATTTTAGGACAAGAATATCTGTTGAATCAAAAGATGACAACTCTCCTGTAACTATAGCGGATAAAAAAGCTGAAGAGATCATGCGAGAGATGATTTCAAAGCATTTCCCTGACCACGGAATCGTCGGAGAAGAGTTTGGAGTAACTAATCAGGATGCTGAATATACATGGATTTTGGATCCTATTGATGGAACAAAAAGCTTTATATGTGGAGCTTATAGTTTTGGGACTTTAATTGGTTTATTAAAGGACGGTAAACCTCTACTGGGCGTTTATAATCACCCAATCTTAAATGATTTTTTAATAGGAGATAATGTTGAAACAAAGATTAACGGAGAACAAACTGCGGTAAGAGATCATAATAATCTGAATGATGCTATTCTTCTGACCACTGACCATCTTAACATTGAAAAATATCAAAACAAAGACAAATTTGATCAGTTAATAAAGAATGTGAAACTGTACCGTAACTGGGGTGATTGCTACGGTTACTATCTGCTTGCAACAGGATTTGCTGATATTATGGTTGACCCGATAATGTCACCGTGGGACTCGCTTCCTTTAATTCCTATAATAAGAGGGGCAGGGGGAATTATAACCGATTACAATGGAAATGATCCTATTAAAGGGAAAAGCATAGTTGCTGCTTCTAAAGGAATTCATTCAATGGTAATTTCAATTTTAAATAGTTAAGACATCATTTCTATTTAAAGAAAAAGAAAAGTATTACAGTAACAAGAGTAATTAATATTAAAACTGGATGTATATGTTTTTTATAGAAGAAAAAAATAGTTCCCGCAATCCAGAGGAATAATATTAATAGTAAGGCAGGGTCTATTAAGTCAATAACATTAGGCACATAATTGTTTATTGCTCCAAGCTTGTAACTATTACGCAAAGGTATAATTATCGAATTCAAAATTAGAAGTAATGAACAATTAAGTACTGCATATTTTTTTAAGTTTTTATTTTTATTAAAAAGCTCAAGCAGACAGCGTATTGAAAGAAGTAAACCGCCATATAGAAAAATAAAGGTTAGCACCTTAGCTCCGGATGGAATATTTCCCCAAAATGTTAAAGTTATAAAACCGTCCTTTGGGATTTTAAAAGATCTTTCACCATAAATGAGTACGACTTTATATTCAATTTTTCGCCCAGGTTTTAAACGAGAGATATCACACTCCAGTCCTTTTTCAATTTTTTGATATTCTTTTTCTTGTTGCCGGGAATCTGTTTTCCAGATCAGTTTTCCTTTTATTCCCTCTAAATCACTTAGTATAATATTTTTATAAGATGTTTTATCGAAGCATACTTTATCGAGCTTATAAGAAACTTTTTTTCCTTCAATCCCAAAAGTACCTGTAACAGGGTAATAACTATCAGTCACATTTTTAACATAACCGATTAAAAATACAATTATAATACTGCTGATCCAGAGAATAATTTCGTTTTTCATTATTCTAAAATAGGGAAGTAGTTGAAGATTCTTTAATTAAGAATTTAAAATAAAAAACCCCGGACTGAAATTGCCGGGGAGAATTAAACTTGAAAAAATTGTTAATTATAGTGATGATCCGACTTTGAATCTCATATTTACAAAAATCTTGTAAACACCAAAGCTTCCATCGGTTAATCGGGACATGATCAAAGATGGACCAATTGAGAAAGCACTAAATGCCCAGCTTTCTGCAATTTTCTGGACTAATAATGTCATTACATATTGAGGTTGTCTGTGCTCGCTGTGAGTCATTGCGTCGAATTGAAAATCAAATGTACTTCCTGCAAGTGACATTTCTCTGAAATCAAAACCAAAATGCCATTCGCTTAAATATTGTCCTACATAAACCCTTCCCTTTGTTGCACCAAGTAACTTCACAGGGTATCTAAATTCCCAGTTTAAAAATGATCCCTCAACAAGCCAAGCCTGGTATTTTACTGTCCCATTAGGATTATAAACTACAGTAGCATGTGTTGAGTCAAGGTATTGTCCTCTTTGATATTCAGAAAAATCCGATATTGTGCTCAGATAATTAATTTCGAAAAAGTTACCAAGTGGAAATACGTAACCAATCTGATAGCCGTTGGAAAAAATTAGATTGTTATGATTGTTATCATTCAGAGAAGTTATAATTGCATCAATATTTGTGAATGCACCTCCATAAACTCCCAGGATATGAAAGTTAGCTTCAAGAAAGTTGGTATTTAATGGCCCTTCATATTTTGTCAGTACTCCGAAAGAAAGTCCAATATCTTTTTTAATTGGTACCCCGAGCCTTTCTCCACCGAACAATTGAAAGAAAGGATTCACGTACCAGGTTGATGAAGATATTTGTTGCTTGGTAGGGGGGTCCAATATCTTATTTATTTTAATCTTCTCAATAACTCTTGTAAAAACACTTCTGTAATTAATCTCTTCTTCGAGGTTTATTTTGAAGGGATAGGTTTGAACAAGAGCTCTTAGTTCCGGCGATAACGCGAGGAAAGGGTAAAGTGCACCCTTTATAGAAATCGTCTGGTTATTAGGGTCTCTTAGGTCTGCTATAATTTCAGCTTTAGGATCCGGGGGATCAATAAATAATGCTTGCTGAATGTGAATAAACAAGCTATCATCCAATGGTTCCATTTGAAAATAAAGGATAGGTTCCTCATCATCCTGTGCAAAAAGATTAGTTATAGCTGGTGATACAATTAGAAAAAACGCAAAAAATATTAAAAGGTGCCTGACTTTCATTTTATTATACCTGGTTTTTATTTAGCAAAATCTGTAAAGAAAAATGAGTCTCCAACTTGCACCCTGTCCTTTGTTTTCTCATCAACCACAATAAAGAAGAAATTTGCTTTGTATCTGCCGTCGGCTTCTCTTAAGCCTTCGTTTTTATCAACCCAATCATCATATTGATTTTCGTTGGCTGCAATCCTAAGGGATACGTTATAAACCATATTTCCTTTAGCATCTTTTTGTGGGCCCGACACTGAGATAGGTCCGGAATAGCTTACTTTAAGCTGTTCCGGTCTGACATCTATAATTGTTACTGTAAATGCAGTAATTCGCTGCAACTCCCGAACATAAATATCCTGAGCATTCATCTTTGTTGTAACTCTTTCGATTTTAATTTCAGGAGGTTTATTTGGAATAACTTTTACACGCTCTTCCTGTGTTCCGAAAGCAACTATTACTTCGGTTTGATCTGTTAAATCAAACTTAACTTCCTTACCCGGAGGGATTACAACAATCGGTTTTGAACGATCTCGCGGATCATATAGAGTAGTAGGAACGTTACCACTGTTTTTAGCCATGTTCCATGTGTTCTGAATGAATGTCTGTTTTAATGAAATTGGAAGTTGTAGTTTAGATTGTTCCTCCTTTATTTCCTCCTTTGGCTTTTCTTTTGGTGGAGGAACATAATCTTTAACAGCTTCAAGTTTTCTGTTCATTTCTGCAAGCTGCTTTTTCATTTCTTCATTTTCAACTACCACGTTCGGATCAATCTTGATAGAAAAATCTATTCCCAAAGAATATAATGAGTCTAAAACTGCCATTAGTGAATCACGGACACTTACTTGAACGGTTTCTTCTTCAAGAGCAACTCTTCGCAAATCCAGATTAGCCCCTTTGAGCGCAAGCACTGTAATTACAAAAATGTATAGTACCTGGTAAATAACAAATTTACTGTCATGTTCTTTTTTAGTCATCTTTTGCCTTTACTTTTTCACAATTGCTTCAAGATGTTTTAACCCGACCAGAGTACGTTCATCTGTAAGTGAAGATGATGCCTGAGTGATTGAGTTAGCAAGAACGTTTAGCTGTTGAATCTTATCTGAGCTTATTTGCTGTATAGAATTCATTTTCTCCATCATATCGCTCACTGCTATGAAATTTTTACGAACAATTTCACTTAACTTTGTTGATTCATCAACAAGTGATTTATACTTCTCAAGATCCTGTATTGAAACTGCGCTACCACCACCAAGACCTGTTTGATTGAATTGTTTCATCAGACTTTTTGAACTTTCAATCTGGATTCGGGAGAAATATTTATCACGAATATCTTTTACGTGATTAACAACATTCTGAAAATCAACACCGAGTTGATCCAGGACAGGTTCAAATAATTTTCCAATAGCCAGAACTATCAGAGCCTTAATTTCAAAAGGAACCGATATTCCAAGAAAAACTTCTTCACCCAGTTTTATACTTACAAGAAGGATTGCTGCACCAATTAGAGGTAGGGCAGTTGCAATCGAGTCGATTACACTCATCGAGGCTTCAATTATTCTGTCAATAGTTTCTGAAGCCGGTGTTCGTATAATTTCGACTTTTAACTTGTTATAAGCAAGATAAGCAATGAAAACAAAGAGCGCGTAAGTTGCAACAGGTAACCACCAAAAGCTGTATGGTTCAAAAGTGTCAATTGGCGGTTGCCATCCTGGAAATAATGTTCTTGCGAGATCAAAAGTTATATCACCGAGAATCGGGACTGTAGAAACATCCAGAAAAAATGAAACGATGAGAGCAATTAAAGAAATTATTGCAGGTTTTATAACAACGTTGAATCTTATCCTGGTTACAGCCGATCTTGAATAACTATCAAGTTCTTCCTCAAGTCCGTCTGCTGCCATACCAGGTGCTTCAACCAGAGCATTCCCTGTTTTATCAGAAAAATTTTTTTTGTTTAGCATCAATGTCCTCGAATAATTCGTTTAATAATTAATTAACTTTTAAATATAGATATAATCATTGAGTCTAATAAATAAATTATATCATTTGGTACAATAAAAACCCCCGACTCAACCGCTTTGTATTATTAATGCAGTAAAGCAAAAACAATTATCATACCAACGAATTTTCACGATTATTGTAATAATATCTGTAAAGAATAAGGAATTGGGTAGTTCGAATTGTCCTGTATCAGTGTAAAAGACCTGAAAGATTTACTACAAAATAGAAGTTAATGAAGTATAAATAAGGGTTGTTTAATACTATGTTTTTGTTGATTCCTCGTGAGAGATTTGGTTGCTAATATTGTTATTTCTTCTTAGTCAACAATTACCTCTTTGCTTTATAGTAACTTACCTAATAACATAAGCAGAATCGTAAAATTTACTTGAATTATTACCGAGTGATAACTTTTTATCCTCTATATAATATATCGTACCTATTGTGGGAAGTTTCATATCCAATTTGAATCAGCTTATTTCTGAAATCTTGTGGTCTCTTTGGAATCTGCATAAATATTTATGTGGATGATATTAATTATTGCATTACATTTACAACCAGAATTATATTATTATAGTAAATATTTTAAGTAAGAATTAATCTAGATAGAATTTATGTCTAAAAAACAGAAGAATATTAAATCAAGATCAAATGACGTTTTCGGTAAACAAGCCAGGAAAAAAGAAATAGAAAAAAAAACACATTTTTATAACTTGCATAAAAATACGATTTGGACGATAGTAGTAATAGTTGTACTCGTGATATTTTTTATTATTAACAACACACGGAAAGTTCCTGATCAGGGACCTTATCCACCAAATTATAAAGGGGTAGATACATCGAATGTTTCGAGCGACCTTTAAATTTTATATTTAATTGTTTGATCCGAAGTGTAATTCTTATTCAGAAAAGGATAGTTTTTAAAAAAAACAAGCTTTGTAATTATGACTAATAAACCAAATATTCTGGTTGTCGAAGATGAAATTGAAAACCAAAAATATCTTCAACTTATCCTGAGAAAAAAATTTGATGTTGATTTTTGCGATTCAAAAAAATCAATGTTTGATTTATTAAATGGAAAAGAATATGTAGTTATTATTATGGATATTTCTTTGAAGAATGGTTATTCCGGTGTGGATTTAATTAAAGAGTTGAAGAGGAAATCAGGTTATAAAGACATCCCCATCATTTGTCTTTCAGCCCATGCATACGGCGAAAATAAAAGAAAGGCAGAAGAACTCGGAGCCAATATCTATCTTACAAAACCAGTTAGTAACAAAGTACTTTTAAGCACAGTAGATAAATTAATTGATGTAAATAAAAAAGCAGAAAAGGAAACTTAGATTTAATCCCTCATAAACCTTGGCTCTTCAAGAGTAAGAATAAGCGATATCCTGTGTGAATCCGGAAGTCTATCTAGCTCCGACTGGCTAAAACGGGCAAATGAATAATCGATGTTTAGTTTTGGAAGTTTTACACCAGCTCCAACTGTAAACTGTTTAACATCACTATATCCGCCTCTGATATAAACTAAATCTTCTATATTCCATTCAAGCCCGGCGTGTGCATCAAAACTGACTGGTCCGACATTAAATTGAGCAGCAAACCTTCTGTTCTCAAATCTAATATCAAAATCAACTGCTGGCATTATATAACCGCCTAGAATTCCTGTAATCCTGTATGCACTTCCTAATTTAAGTGTTGGTGAAATGAGTTCATTTGTACCGGTACTCCAAGCAACTAAGGTTGTTGTGGCATCCTGCAGGTTACCACCGACTGAAAGATTTTCAATTGGCATCCAGAAAGCACCGATATCAAATCCAATTCCTGTTGCACCGAACTCAGCTATATCTCTTCTTATAATTTTTATGTTGGCGCCCCAATAGAAATCTTGCCATTGTCTTTTAGCAAAGGTTAAATAAATAGCCCAATCCTGATTGCTAAACTCAGTTATTCTCGAATAATCAAGTCGAGCATAAATATTATTAATGTCACTTATCAGCTGGCCTGTTTGCCCATCGATTAATGCATTTCGTGTATCAGGAATTCCGTCAACAGCAAGTCTCATCACGCTTAAACCAAAACTCATATCTTTCTGAAATGGAATTGCAACTGCGCCATAATCATAATTAACCAGATTACCAAATTGCTCCGAGTGCATAAGTGAAAGCTGTGGATAATTTATATTTGCTAAGCCAGCAGGATTGTAGTAGCCTGCGGTTACATCGTTTGCAATACCGGTAAATGCACCTCCCATACCGAGTGGTCGTCCGCCAATACCAATCGCCATAAATTCTCCGGCATATTTTCCAAAAACTGTTTGAGCATTTAAAGAAGTAATTGAAAGTAGGAAGGCAATTGAAAAGAAGGTTAATTTTTTCAGCATAAAAGAGACTCCCGATGCATTAATTGTTTAAAACCCTGCAAGAAAATGGTTAATGAAAATCATAAAGTCAAGGCTAATTTTCTTCGATGAAAGATAAATAGATGCTTTTTTTGCATTCAGTATTATTATTTAGTATTCCCCTTCAAAGCAAGCATTTAAGATTTCTTTCTCAAAATCACCGCTTTATTAAACAGCACATTTGGTCTTTTAACTTCTGTAAATCCAACAGCCTTAGCTTTTTGAATAGTATTTTCAAACGCAGACTTTGAAACATGGAACGGTGGCTCTACAATTAAAATCTGTCCGTTCGGTTTTAATATAGTTTCAATTTCGGTAAACAACTTATCTTGGTCAGAGACTTCGTGTATGACGTAAAAAGTCAGAACAAAATCAACATTCTCAGTCAGACCTATTTTATCCTCTTCACACTTGTACAAAGTAATACGGTTTTCAAGTTGTGTTCCTTTAATCTTTTCTTTTAATTTCTCAAGCATCCCTTTCTGCAAATCGGTGGCAATTAATTTACCGGACGAGCCAACCATTTTAGCCAACTCCACAGAAAAAAAACCAGGGCCGCAGCCCAAATCCAGGACTGTCATACCTTCTTTAATATATGGCTTCAAAATTTTCTCCGGATTCTGGAACCACCTTCGAAATCTGGTATCAAGACTGTCTGCCTTTTCTACCGGGCATATCCGATTCTTATTATCGCACAAAATATTTCCCCGTTATAAATTTTTACTTAGCTTTTCCCTGCGCAGCTACAGCCGCTGCAGCTTTTTTAATCTCGTCAGAATCACCTAGATAATAGCTTTTCATAGAATTGAGATTATCATCGAGCTCATAAACAAGTGGAATACCTGTTGGAATATTCAAGCCAACTATTTCATCTTCGGGAATGTTATCAAGATATTTTACCAATGCTCTTAAACTGTTCCCGTGTGCAGCCAGAAGAACTTTCTTGCCCTGTTTAATTGTGGGTGCAATGGTTTTTTCCCAATAAGGGACAAAGCGGGCAACTGTATCTTTTAAACATTCAGTTAATGGGAGTTCATCTTTAGTTAAGTCTGTGTAGCGTGGATCTTTGCCGGGATATCTTTCATCAGTTTTTTCTAAAGCAGGCGGCTGTGTCGAGTAACTCCTTCGCCAGATCTTTACCTGGTCCTCGCCAAATTTTTGTGCTGTCTCTGCTTTGTTCAATCCCTGTAAAGCGCCGTAGTGTCTTTCGTTCAGTCGCCAGTTTCTTATAACCGGAATCCACATTAAATCCATTTCATCAAGTGTAATCCATAAAGTTCTGATTGCTCTTTTTAGCACTGAAGTATAAGCTATATCAAAAGTATATCCTTCTTTTTTTAGTGTCTGTCCTGCTTTGTGTGCTTCATTAATTCCTTTTTCGGATAAATCAACATCTGTCCATCCGGTAAATCGGTTTTCTTTATTCCAGGTACTTTCACCGTGTCTAAGTAAAACTACTTTATGCATTTTATCTCCCTATTGATTTCGATTAAAAATGATTACTCAAAAATAGAAAGAGTTGAAGATAATTTATAGTGAATTATTGAGTAGAACAGAAAAATTCATTGCGAGAAATACAGATTTACCGGGATGACGAAGCAATCTTTAATGAAAATTTTTACATATAGATTGCTTCGTTGCAAGCTCCTCGTAATGACAGTTTGGAATTAATTCTTTGCTTTAGATGATTTCAAGAACACAAATCCAACAACACCTGAAAGCAGCGATCCGGTTAAAATCCCAATCTTTGAAAGATCAAGTAATGCTGGATCATTGAATGCTAAACCTGCTATAAATAAAGACATCGTAAAACCAATTCCAGCAAGAATTCCAGCACCATAAAGATTTTTCCAGTTCACTCCTTCAGGAAGTGATGCCAGTTTTAGCTTAACCGCTGCAAATGAAAATGCAAAAATTCCAAATTGTTTTCCAATGAAAAGTCCAATGATTATTCCAAGGCTGACCGGACTGAACAATGCCACAAGTATATCCAGACCTGCAAGCGTTACACCTGCATTTGCAAGGGCAAAAACCGGGATTATAAAAAATGCAACCCACGGATGAAGTCCGTGCTCAAATCTCTGTAGGGGAGTCAAAACCTTTTGGCAACTTTCTTCAATTGCCATAACATCAGTCTGGCGTTCCTGATTGCTTAGTACGTTTTCTCCAAGATTACCGGTTGAATCAAATTTGTTTATAAGAGCCTTTACTTTTTCAGAAAACTTTTGTGTATTGTACCTGGAAGATGCCGGGATGGTAAATGCTAATAGTACTCCTGCTATTGTTGCATGAACACCTGATTTTAAGAATGCAAGCCAGAGTATTATTCCCAGTATTGTATAAGGAATTAAACTCTTTGTGCCAAGTTTATTTAGCACAGCTAGTAATACTAGTACTAATCCTGCTATGACCAATGCAGTGATAAAGATTTCCGCAGTGTAAAAAATTGCAATTACCAGAACAGCTCCAATATCATCAGCAATAGCCAAGGCAAGAACAAATATTTTTAAAGTTAAAGGAATGCGTGGACCAAGAAGCGCCATAATTCCAACAACAAATGCAATATCCGTTGCCATCGGGATTCCCCAACCGTTAGCACCCTTACTACCAGAATTAAAAATGATGTAAAACAATGCAGGAGCAACCATTCCACCTATTGCACCTGCAATTGGCAGAGATGCTTTCCGCATCGATGACAGTTCACCAACAAGCAATTCTCTTTTTATTTCCAATCCCACAGTAAAAAAGAATATTGCCATTAAACCATCATTTATCCAATAATGCAGTGAGTAATCCAAATTTAAAAGATTACTAAACTTTACGGCTATATGGGTATGCCATAAATCGTGATAAGAAGCAGACCAGGGTAAATTTGCCCAGGCAAGAGCAATGAATGTACATATCATTAATAATATACCACCGCTAGCTTCTTGATGAAGAAATTCATTAATAGGCTTGAGTAAAATTTCAATCGGTTCTTTTTTAGGCTTCATAGCACAAATAATTTTTAAGCTTTGAGAAAAATTTTTATGTTAACTTTTTTAAAGTTTTTCTTTCACACTCTTAATTTTATCTACCATCGACTGGTTTTTATCTGTTCGGGTTCCTAACCTAAGAGTGGTTGAAATTCTTGGCGCTCCCATTTGGTGAACAACTTCGTGACATTTTTTAACTGCAGTCATAACTTCATCCCATTCTCCTTCTACATTAGTTCCGTACATATGCATTTCGTGCTTCAACCCTGCTTCTTTTAATACACGCTGACATGCTGCAATGTATTCAGAGACAGAAACTCCGACTCCGATTGGAACAACACAAAAATCTAATAAAACTTTCATTTAATTCTCTGATTCTTTTCTAAATATTTTTTAAGATTATTTAATTGTTTACCCCAGTAGGTTTTCATTCTTTTAGCTTCCTCTGCTGATTTGATTTTGCTCTGCTGAATTACCACCTGGGTTTTGCCTTTATCTTTTAGATAAAACTGAAATTCAATATTTGTTTTTTTATCAATCCATTTCCCACGAATTGCTTTATTCTTTGTTGATTTTGTTATAGTAATCGCAGGATCGTTTAACCATACTATTCTCTTAAGCGGAGAATTGATGGAATTAAAAATTTTGGTAATCGGGGAAAAAAGTGTAACACTTTTACTTATTTGATATCCTGAAGTTGTTTGGTGTTTCTTTCTTCCTTTAACTTCCTGTTCATACTGAACTGTTACCATCTGCGACCACCAACCTGAAAGCCCATACCTTGTATGTAACAATTTAGCAACCTGTTTATGTTCCATTTTCTTCGCACCGGCTTTATTTAATATCGAAAACCATTCTTTCCAGGTTTTATCGGTACTTTTTTTTACAGCTTCGTCACTAATTTTTTTAGCCATTCCAAGCTCCTTTCGAATTTCAATTAAATTAATGAAAGCTCTTTAAGAATCACAATTCCGATCGCAATCGTGAAAACAGAAGCAACTGTACTTATTAAAACAATATTGCCTGCAAGCTTGCTGTTAGCTCCCATTGCATCAGCCATAATAAAACTAACGATTGCGGTTGGACATGCAAAAAGAATAAACATTACTCCAAGGTCAATCCCTCTATAACCAAAATAGCAACCTCCTGCAGTTAGTATTATTGGAATGAGAATTACCTTTATTGCAGAAGAAGTGAATGCTAGTCCTGAAGCCTTTTTTATGTTCTGAAGATTCAACGAACCACCAATTCCTACAAGTGCCAGAGGAAGAGCCAGCTCTGCTAAAAACCCGAGTGTAAGATTTATTACTGAAGGAATTTTTATTTTGAAATATGAAAATGGTAGACCAACTATTACAGCTATAATCAATGGATTTAATATTATTTCAAAAAGAGTGCGACTGATATTTAATTTTCGCTCTTTTCTAAATGGCACTGTTAAAATAATAACCGCAAGTACATTGTAAAGAGGTAAAGCAAACGCAAGAATGATTGCAGCTTTTCCGAGTGCTGAATCCCCAAATAGTTTAGAAATTATTGCAAATCCAACTATTGCATAATTACTTCTGTACGCACCCTGAACAAATACACTTAAGTTTTTTGCTTCTTTTATAAACGGGATTGACAAAATCCAGATGATAAAAAAACTAATAAGTGTGGCGGCATATATGTAAATAATTTGATTAAAATCTATTGCAGTGCTGAGATCAATTTCTGCGATGCTGATAAAGACAAGTGCTGGCAGAGAAACATTAAAAACGAATTTCGATGTCACATCAACAAAGTTTTCATTGATTACGTTTATCCGCTTTACAAAGTATCCAAGTGCAATAAGCAGAAATACAGGTGCAACAACATTCCCGGTGAAAATTATATTATCGATCAAATAAAACTCTCAATCTTCTTTTTAAATTCTGCTGGTACCGGAACTGTTTTTCTTTTTTCATAATCGAAGAAGACTATTCCGGTTTTGGCAACCGCAATTTCCTTTTTTGAATTTTTATTTGTGAGTCTAAAAACAAAATTACATCCTATACCGGTAAAATCTGTTACAGCCACTTCGATCATTAATTCGTCAGCATAAAAGGCTTCAGATTTGTATTGAATTCCTGCATCTACCATAATTATTCCAATTCCTTCGACATTTGACTCGGAGTAACCTAGATGATTTAAAAACCTTAGCCTTGCTTCGTGAATGATTGAAAGCAGGGAATCATTTCCAAGATGTCCCCCATAATTAATATCAGTTATTCTAATCTGAATTTCAGTTCGGAAGTGAAATTTTTCGGGCAGTTCAACTTTAATTCTTGCCATAAATTAAGGGTAAATTTCTAGGATTTAAATTCTATGCTATAGAGATTCATTTTCTCTTTCCTTCCTTTAAGCTCCATGTTACCAATAAGTTCCTTCTTAAATCCATTCAAGCTTTCAGGAAGTTCTTTTTCTAAATACTTAGAAATTATCATTTTTTTATTTAATGCATTGCATTTTTTTTCAATTCTTGCAGCAGTGTTTAGTACATCTCCATGGTACGCTATTTCTCTTTTTATTTCTCCGATTTCTACAACTGTTACTTCACCGCAATCCACACCACATTTAAAAAATGGAGCAGTATCAAAATTCTTTAAGTAGAATTTTTCTCTCGATTTTAATTTTCTATCAAATGCAAAATATGATTTAATACAATTCAAATTTTTTAAACCGTTTCCCATATCCCATGACAAAACAACTTCATCTCCAACATATTGATAAATTGATGCTTTATACTTCAAAACTATATCTGTTAAATCATGAAAACAATTTTGCATTAGCTGGCTGTATTTATTATGTCCTAATCTTTCGGCAATGGCTGTTGATCCACGCAAATCAATAAACATAAAAATCCGGTTTTCATTTTTAGGAGTACAATACTTACCAGTTATTATTTTAAACAGATTGCCCGGTCCAAATTTTCTGTTCACCTGGAGAATAAAGTTGATAAACAATATCGCAACTATGAAATATGTAACTATAGATAGTAAATAAATCGGAGTAAAATAATTGAAAGTTTCTTGCCACTGCTTTTCAGTAATTATATTAAAAGAATCAAAAACCAAATAAATTACAAATCCAGCGAACAGGAAGGCGGCTAAATATAGAGCACTTCTGATAAGTATGATAGCTCCAAATGATCTTCTCCTCATTCGGGATGTATCGGTAAGAGTATTTATAATTGCAAAGAGAGCGCCAAAAATAATTGCCGTCATTAATATTTCTAAATGTACATATCCCGAATCCAAATATTCAGTAAGTGCACTTTCTTTCAACAGATGACGTAAACCCCAATACGAAATGAAAATAAACAGGTATAATATTCCAATCCAGGCAGCAATAACAAACAGCCATTCTTTAAATACTATTTTTGATTTTCTGTTCATAGTTGAATAAAAATATTACGCTAAATTTAATGATTATTGTACAGATTTACTGATTTGTATGTTAGTTACCTAGAGTTAAACCTTCTTTTACCTTGGATTGTCTAATTAACTGATTTAACTTTCCATCATAAAATTGGAGTAATTATTATGTATAGCAAAACCAAAATTGTTTTTGCAGGATTATTAGCAACTATCTTTTTATTTGGATGTAAATCTGAAGTGAATTCTCCAGATAGAAATGAGTTCTTAAGTGATCAGCTTGCTTATCAAACAGTAGACAACGATCTGGCATTGATGAAAGATGGTGGGATGCAATTAGATAGTGCGGCTGGTGTATTCTCAATTGGCTGGAATGAAATATTTAGACCATTTATGGACAGTTCCAGAATAAAAGGAATGGCATTTGCAGTTGCGTTTGGTGAGAGAGGGACAGATTTACAACACTTAAGAAAATTTGGATTAGATATGGGGAACATATTTATTAATTATTCTGGCAATCAGGTTGAAATGTTTAAACATACTCACCCGATGCGCGGAATTGCTTACAGTCTGTTTGAAAGACCCTTTGGGCGTTGCAATTCTGAAAATATGCTTGAGTTCATACCTAACACTGATTACCAGTTTGAAGTATCAGGTTCAGAAAATTTTGCACCGATTACAATCACCTTAACATCTCCTTCTGCATTAATGGATATTACAAGTCCAACGTTTGGTGAATTTATTAATCCCGCCGAAGATCTCACAATTAATTGGGAAGGTGGAAACGAAGGAAAAGTTGGAGTAAGATTGATGCCGGATTTCAGACCTCGCAGAGGACACGATGGTGGACCGGGTGGAATGCACCATGGTGGTCCTGGGCATGATCCAAATCCACCGATGGATCGGGTAATATTTGTTATACTGGATGAAAACAAAGGAACTTATACATTTACTGCTCAGCAGATTCAGGAACTTATTAATGGA
>Ga0307423_1000134_pt1 | contig 46894 bp, 33 predicted proteins | sample SalMarWE160310MG_FD_202154 | JGI IMG/M metagenome (GOLD analysis project Ga0307423, IMG submission 202154) | Salt marsh sediment microbial communities from the Plum Island Ecosystem LTER, Massachusetts, United States - WE1603-10 | ecosystem: Environmental > Aquatic > Marine > Intertidal zone >...
GGGATGCGAAACTTGAGTCAATAATACGTTTCCGATTGGCACAACCTTAAGCCTGCGAAACTCCGGGCAGAACGCCTGTCATCCGGGACAACTTACCTGATGCTGCTGTGGAAGGGATTTTGGCCAAACACCTCTCCCCTAATGGAACATTATGATGAGAACGACTCTGAGTGATGGATTCTCCGTGGCGTGTAAAGATGAGCACCTCCCCTAAAGTAGTTGTTTAAGATATGTTCCGATTATGCCGACGAATAGGACTTTTTCTGGTCGTCCATGGGTTCTCAAGACTTATGCGGCCGGTGGGGGGGCGTCCCGACCCGGTGCATCGTCGGCCTACCGGCTGTCTCGCCATCGATGAAGGTAATCCAGCGCCCTTCGCGCGGCTTCCACCGGTCGATCCTCGTAAGTGTAAAGCTCTACAGTGACAAAGCCCTGGTATCCAATCGACTCGATGGCCCGGAGAACCCCGGGGAGATCGATGGCGCCTTCTCCCAGCAGAAGATGGTGGTGCTTGCGTGAGGCGGCGATGTCTTCAAGATGAAAGTGGTGAATCACATCTTTGAGGTCCCGGATCAGGGCGGCGGGGTCCTCGCCCACACAGAAAAAATGCCCCACGTCAAAGTTGAGCCCGAAGACCTCGGAATCCAGATGTTCAAACAGTTCCAGAAACTGCCCGCTGTTTTCGATAAGCAGTCCCGGCTCAGGTTCGATGAGAATGCGGACCTTGTTTTTCCGGGCCCTCTCAGCGACCGACCGGAGGCCTTCCAGGAAAAGCGCTAAGGCCTGGCTGCGCGCCATGCCTTCCAGCGGCCCTCCGGGTTCCGTGGAAAGGTGACGAGCGCCGAGTTTGGCAGCCAGGTCGATGCAACGCAAAGTGTAATCGACGCGTTTGGCTCTCAAGATAGGATCGGGCTCGATCCACGTCGGATGGTAGGTATCGCCGTCGGCATGGTGCATGAAAGCATTGATGTTGGAGATTGCCAGATTTCGTTCTTTCAAGGCCTCTCCAATTCGCTCAATGTCTCGATCATTAAGATGGGAGGGGGAGGCATGAGGCACATCGGCCATGATCTCGAGTCCTTCATACCCCTGGTCAGCCAAAAGCCCGATGGTTTCCAGGAGACCGTAACGTCTGAATCCATTGGAGCTGAAGGCAAATTTCATTTCCTTTTCCCCATTTATTTCACTAAAGAAAACCTGGTCCTTTGGGCCAGGTTCAAAACACTGGGTTCGCCGGTAACAAATTCGCTGGGGTGTTGGAATAATGGGTTAAGCGGAACTGTGTCATTTTAATATTTGAGGTGGTCGAGTTACGATAAGATATGTCTCTGCGTTTTTTCCCAGTATTCCATTCTTCCATCGTTCCATTATTCCTTTTGGACCAAGCTACACCCCTCAGGGGTGAACTCAAAGCCGGGTCCTCCCCCGCATATCGGGATCTTCGATGGGTCCGGATTCTTTACGCATTCTTAATATGCGCCAGGGCTTTGTAAACCAGTGGCATCACCATAATGGCAAGCGGTATCTGCACCAACAGGCCGGAGATGATGGCCACGGCTAAGGGCTGTTGCATCTGCGAACCCTGCCCCATGGCGAGTGCCAACGGCAGTAGTGCTAAAATGGCCGCGAGCGTCGTCATGGTAATGGGGCGCATGCGATTGACCCCGGCTTGGACCAGAGCCTGACGCTTGTCGAGCCCCTGGCGCACCAAATCGCGGTATTCGGAGAAGTAGAAGATCGACACCTCGGTCACGATACCGACAATCATGGTCATGCCCATCATGGCGGTGATGTTTAGCTCGATACCTGTAATCCACAGGCCAATGAACACCGTTCCCGTGGCCATCAACGGCATAGCAAGAATGGCCACAGTGGCAGCGAATTCCTCATACAGGAACAACAGGAGCAGGCAGACCAAACCCAGGGCTGCGGCAAATACCGCAACCAGCCCCCGGAAGGCGATCTGCTGCTGCTTGTACAAACCGCCAAGTTCATAGTAGACAGTTTCGGGCAGCAGGCCCTGTTGGGCAAGCGTCTCTTTCACATCGCGGATGGTAGACCCCATGTCACGACCACTGATACGACCGGTCACCGCGATCATGCGCTTGAGGTTTTCACGGGTGATCTGCGGCTGACCGATAATCGTATCGATATGCGCGATCCGTTTCAGCGGGTACAGATGGCCATCGGGCGCGCGCAATTGTATTTTCTCAAGATCAGCCGCACTGCGGCGCACCGGGTCCGGTGTCCAGACCCGCACGCCGACCAGCTTGATACCCTCCTGGACCTGGGTGGTGACGACACCGCTCAGCCAGGCTTGCAGTTGCTCGGTGACATTGGCTGGATCCACGCCCTCCAGGGCCGCTTTTTCGCGGTCCACACGTATGGCGAGGGCGTCACCGGCCAGCACGATGCCGTCTTTTACATCGACCACCCCGGAAATACCCTTGATGGCGCCTGCCACTTTGGGGGCGACCTTCATCAGTTCCGTGAAATTGTCGCTATACAGCTTCACCTCGATCGGCTGAGGCACGGCTGTAAGGTCACCGATCAGGTCCTCCATGAGCAGGACCAGGTCAATTTCCAGCCCGGGCACTTTTTTCTCAATCTCACCCCGTATCTCCCTCATCACCTGATCAATGGGGGGCCGGGGCATGGGCTTGAGCCGCACAAAAAAATCACCTTCGTTGGATTCATGCAGGCTGCCGCCTAGGCCGCCGCCGGTGCGTTTGGAATAGGTCTCCACCGCAGGGTTGGCGTTGAGGATATTTTCGATCTGATTCACCAGCCGGTCGGTTTCAGTCAGAGAGGTGCCGGGAGGCGACAAAAAATCAAGTACAAAGCCGCCTTCGTCCATGTGAGGCATGAAACCGGAACCAACCTGTTTATAGGCGACATAAGCCGCTATGAGAAAGGGCACGATCACCGGGAGAATCAACACCGGGCGCCGCACCAGGCGCTGCATCAGCCGCTGATAGCCTTGCTGAATACGTCGAAATATCGGTCCGCTGTCTTCTCGGTCCGCGTCTTTACTGTTAAGCAAATGTTCGGACAACAGCGGCACTGCCAGCCAGGCCAGCAGAAAAGACACCACCAGAGAACAGGCCACGGTCAATGACAGCGCCTTGAAAAAGGCGCCGGTTACACCGGACAGGAAGGCCAGGGGGACAAAGATAATAACCGTGGCCATGGAGGAGCCGGTCAATGGCTTGGTGAATTCGATGGCAGCTTCCCGAATGGACAGAACAAAATGGTCGTCGCGAGCCTTGTGTTCCCGCAAACGGCGCACGATATGTTCGATCATTACAATGGCATCGTCCACGATCAGCGCCACTGCCGCGGCCATGCCGCCGAGGGTCATGATATTGAAGCTGTCACCCAGGACATACAGCAACAGGACTGTGATAGCCAGGGCTGCGGGAACAGTGAGGATCGCGACCACGGTGATCTTCACACTGCGCAGAAAAGCGAACAGCACCAGTGCCGCCAATAGCACGCCGATCAGAATCGCATCGCGGACGCTGGCTGCAGAGTCAGTCACCAGTTGACTCTGGTCATACCAGTTGGAGATGCTCATATTTTTCGGAAGTTTGTCACGGTATCCGGCCAGGCGGGCCTGAACATTCCTGACGATTTGTACGGTATTGGCGTTGGGTTGCTGATAAACCATGACGAGGACGGCCTGTTTGCCGTTCGCCGACACTTTCAGCCACTCGGGTTTCTCGGACGCATACACCCGTGCGATATCGTCTAAACGGACCAGACCGTTTTCGCCACTCCGCAGAATCGTATTGCGGATGTCCTGCAGGTTATGGATACGGGTGTCCGACATCACAAGGTAAAGTTTGTAGTGATCCTCCATACGGCCCACCGCCTGCAACACGTTGGTTGCGCTTAGAGCACTTTCAACATCCGTGAAGGCCAGACCATAAGCGTCTAATTTCACAGGGTCCACTTCGACCCGGTATTCCACGGTTTTGCCACCCATGATGCTCACCTGGGCGACCCCGTTGATGGCTGAAAGCAGCGGTACCAATTGTTGTTCGCCGACGTCACGCAGCACCACCCCGGTGAGGGTGTTGGATGTCAAGCTATAGGCGGCCATCGGGAAAACGGTAGGGTCCATGCGGCGTACCGTGAATGCAGTGCCGACAGGGAGGTCAGGCAAAATCTGGTTGACGGCCGATTCGATCTGCAAGAGGGCGGCACCCATGTCACTGCCCCAGAGAAAATTGACCGAGATCTCGGCGCTTCCACGGGTGCTGGTCGATCGAATCGAAGCCACGCCGGGTAAGGGTCTGACCGCCTGTTCAATGTTGCGCGTCACGGCAATGATCATCTGGTCGGCAGGCCGATCTCCGGCCTCCACATTGATGGCGATACGCGGAAAATTTACACGCGGAAACAAGGCAACCGGCAACCGGAACGCGGTCAGCATCCCGGCAACGGCCAAGAGCATGAACAAAGAAAGTATGGAACGGCGATGCGCAGCCCCCCAATGTGCGATATCCATTTACTTGCCCTCCCGCACGGGCATCCCATCCTTGAGCTCGTAGTTGCCTACAGTGACGACGGCTTCATCCAGCCGCAGACCGCTGGTGATCTCTATCCACTGATCGCTTTCCAGTCCGGTTGTGACAGCCATGCGCTGCCCCTTGCCGCCGATAATGCGAAACACATAGGCGCCCTGTTCGTCCTGCAAGACCGCACTGCGCGGTACGGTCATGCCGGTGTGCGCATTGAGCTGAATATCGGCAGACAGACTGCTGCCCAAGACCAGTTGGTCGGTCTGATCGGCCGGTATGGGGGCCAGTGCATCCACCAGATGGGTCGCAGGATTGATCATGGCATGGATCTCACGCAGTTGACTGTCTGCCTCGTAATCCGGAACGAACACTGACCGTATCTTCACAGGAGTGCCGGGTCCAAGCAATCGGATGTCTTCCGGTTCCACCCCAAGGATGGCCACCAGGCGGTTGCCGATGGCAATTTCCAGGACGGCGACGCCTGCCTGCAATCGGTCGCCTTGCTTCGCCCTGAGCTGAGTGATGATCCCGGCGGTGGGGGCGGACATCTTATCCGTTGCCTTGTTCTGTCCCTGCGCCTCCAGCGCCTGCAGGCTGGCCTCAGCATCCTGCAAAGCATTACTAGCAGCCTCCACCTGCGAATTGGTCGCCAACTGTTCCTTTAGAAGGCGCTGCTGGCGGGCCAGTTCACGCTGCGCGTAATCCATCGCACCGCGCGCTTTGAGATATTCCATGTGTGCGCCCGGTGATGTCGCCAGTTCCAAAAGGGTCTCGCCGCGTTCTACCCGCTGCCCGGGGCGTACCGCAACACGGGTGATCAGCGCGTCATGCAAAAGGGAGATGGCCTGCACGGAATCCGGATCCGCCTGCACCTGCCCGTATACAGTCAGGGTTTCACTGATTGGCTGTTGCACGACTTTGGCCTGTCGAATCAGTACGGAGGGTTCCTGCGCCCACATCCTCGAACAGGCGATCACCAGCACCAATGCGCAGACGATCATTGCTTGTTTCATCATTGTTTGCCTCCTTCTGAAACATCGTCGGTCCGGGGCGTGCCATCTCCAGGCATTGCCAACAAGGTCTGTAGGGCGATGAGGTTGTTCCTCTGCGTCTGATCCAGGCTGATCTGTTCCAGGCGCTTGCTGACCCAGGTATTTTCCATATTCAGAAAGGTCAAGGCGTCGATATCGCCGTGCTGGTATGCCTCGCGCCCACGGTCGACCAGCTCTTTCAAAGTCGGCAAGTATTCATTGAGCTGCTTTTGCTGTGCAGCGACAATGCCCTGCAAACGGATCAGCCGGTTTACATCCACCGCGGTCTGATCGAGACGCGCTTGATATTCCTCGTGAAGTTGCTCGCGCGTCGCCCGTTCGACAGCGATCGCACCCCTGTTGCCCGAGAACAACGGCAGGTTAAGGCCGATATTGAAACCAGTCGTGTATAGGCTTGAAGTATCACGCGCACGGCTAATGCCAATACTGAGCGACGGAAACTGCGACAGGATGGCAGCGCGCACTTTGGCCTCCTGGCTGCGATAACCAGCCTGTAATGCTAATAGATCGGGACGGCGCTGTGGAAGAGTTTGAACCTCCCGGCTGAGTGCTTGGACGTTCGGTAGCCTCGGCAGGGGGGGCAGGTGAATCTCCAGCGGCGCATCGGGAACTAGGCCCATTAGCAGGTTCAATGCGTGGCGGGTATCGTTGCAGGTCTGTTCCAGCTGATTGATCTGGCTCAGGGTATCAAGCAACGCGGTCAAGTCAGTGCCGGTCACCCCCAGTGTGCGATCGCCTCGCGACACGGCCTTGCGCGAGCGCTGGTAGCGTTGCTGGTAGAGGTCCCGCATCTCCTGCAACAGGGCTATCTGCTGACGTTCGCCGGCAAGGCTGACGGCCAAAGAGCATGCGCGCTGGCTCACCTGCCACTCCTGCCACAACAATTCCAGGCGGACATTCTGTTCGGCCTGTTGTGCACTATCCACCCTTGCCCCGCGGTTAATCAGTGGGATGATGTCGTAACCCAGCCCAATGCCAAACGCATTGACCGTGCCCGGAACGCTTCCCGTAGGATGATCAAGACTGGCGGACAACTGAGGGTCAGGCAATAGGCCGGTCGAAAAGAGCTGCGCGCGTGCTATCCCCAGCTGCTTGCGCTGTGCCTTCAGATCGGGATTATTGCGCACCGCGAAAATGGCCACTTCAGTCAGGCCCAGAGCGCTTTCCGGAAGGGTGCGAGGCACGGCTGTCAGCTTTCTCAGTTGATCGACATCTGGCGAAAGGTTGATGCTCACGGGTAGTGGTTTTGGCTGATAGCTGGCACAACCGCCAAGAAACAGGAGGATAGCTGCAGTCGATAGTATCGGTAGGCGCCAATGATGTTTCGGAATAAAAATACATTGCATGCTGGCCTCTCTGACAGAAGGAATAGAATTCTTGCCGTATTTCAGCTACACTTTTCCTCGAAATTTCAGGGCTGCGTACGTGTTGTATGTCAAAATGACCGGGAGAAGGACCGCCGTGGCACCCAACATGAAAATCAACGTTTTTGCGGATGCTGCTGCCTCCCGCACGGTCACAGGGGTGGCGATCCCGCCCGGGATCATGTCCGGATATAGCCCCGCGGAGAGCGCTGTAAAGGAAAAGATGATGACCGCAACGTTCCAGAACAGTGGGGCCACTTCGCGACGCTTTGCGAGGCTGCAGAAAACCAGCGTGAAAGACACCAAAGCCAGGACACAAAAAAACGCAATAGCATACGAATCATGAACGTGGGTCCACTTTCGGGCCACCTGCGAATATCTCAAGGCGGTCCACAAATGGACACCCGCTGATATGAGGAGAGTCAACAGGGAAGCCCGAATGGCATTTCGGAAGTTGCGTTTCTGAAGGTCTCCCTCCATTTTCAGAATAAGGTAATTTGCGCCCAACATGACATAGCCGCAGAGCACCCCCGATGCGACGAGGGCGGCATAGGGATTGACCCAATCCCACGGCGTGCCGACAAATCGTCCATTCCTCACGTCGAGCCCTCCAAGCAGGCCCCCGAGGGCGAATCCCTGGGCCAGGGTGACCACGAGGCTGCCGATCCCGAAAGAGAGGCTCCAGAGCCGCTTTTTTCGAGCGTGTCCTCGAAATTCGAAGGCGATGCCCCGGAATACAAACCCGAAGAGCATTACGACCATGGGGATGTAAAGAGAAGACAAGAGAATGCTGTAAAAGGGCGGAAAGGCGCCAAACAACATGCCCCCCAAAACAACGAGCCAGGTTTGGTTGCCGTGCCACACGGGGCTCACCGCATTCATCAGGACCCCTCGGTCCTCCTCATGCCGGGTCCAGAGAGAAATGATGCCCACACCCAGATCATATCCATCCGTCACAGCGTAGTACAACAGGAAGAATCCAATGATCGTTAACCAGATCTGTGGAAGATAGGGTGACAGCGTTTCCGTCATGAGCCGCTCACAACCTCACAAACAGGACCGTCGTCTCACTGCAAATCGGGCCCCTGTCGAATGATTCGCCTGCAGAAAACCATGGTGACCAGGAATAAGAAGAGATACACAATCGCGAAGACCGATAGGGACGCGATCATAGGACCCGGGGCTATATTCGTGGCCCCGTGCTCCGTTCGCAATACGCCGTAAATGATCCAGGGCTGGCGCCCCATCTCGCGGACAACCCATCCCGCCTCCATGGCCAGATAGCTCAACGGGATCGCCGCCATCCAGGCGGAAAGGAGGTTTTTCTGTTTCCAGGTCTCGCCGGCGGTGAGCCGGCCCCGGCGCCAGGTCCACAGGGTCCACAGCATCAGGAAAAACAGCAGAAACCCGATGCCCACCATGATTCGGAAGGCATAAAAAGGAAGAACAATGGGCGGCTGATCCTCACGGGGGAAATCTCTCAGTCCGGGAACCTGTCCGGTCAGACTGTGGGTGGTCAGGAGGCTGAGCAAATTTGGGATACTTAGATCCCAGGCATTGTCCTGTTTGTCTATGTCGGGCCAGGCGACAATGTGCCAGGACGCCCCTTCGCCGGGGGGATTGGTCTTCCAGTGTGCTTCTATGCCGGCTACCTTGGAAGGCTGGGTTTTGGCAATGGAAAGCCCCGAGCCATCGCCGAGCCATATCTGCAAAGACGTAATCACGATGGCAGCAACAGCGACGGTTTTGAATGACCTCAAGAAGAAAGGGACGTGCTGCTTCTTCTTCAAGTGCCATGCGCTGATGCCTCCGACAACAAATACCGTGATTTCCAGGCAGGCGACCCACATGTGGGAAACCCCCCAGGGCATGTCCGGATTGAAGATGGCCGCAAGATTGTCCGAGACCACGTAACGGCCACCCTGGAAAACCCCGCCTGTCGGCGTTTGCATCCACGAATTGGCCGCCAGGATCCAGAAAGCGGACAGCGATGCCCCGAGTGCGACCATGCACGTTGCGAAAAAGTGCAAGCCGGGACTGACGCGATTCCAGCCAAGGGCCATGACGCCCAGAAAACTGGCCTCCAGCATGAAGGCCATCGTTGCTTCAAACCCCAGCATGTGGCCGAAGACGTCGCCCCCAAATGTCGAAAAAACGCTCCAGTTGGTCCCGAATTGAAACTCCATGGGAATGCCGGTGACGACCCCCACGGCCACGTTGATCAAAAAAAGACGGTTCCAGAATCGAATCTGTTGGTAATAGTGCCTGTGTTTCGTTTTCAGCCACAGAGCCTCCATGAAAACAAGGAACAGACTCAAGCCCACAGTCAGCACCGGCCACAGAATATGAAACATGGCCGTGAGAGCGAACTGCAACCTTGAAAGGATCACCGGGTTCACCAGTTCTTGCATCAGAGCCTCAGTCGTCGCCCAACTTACATGAGCACTTCTAATTGACTCGGCTTTATGAACCAGTGAAGGCGGCCTGCGTGCGTGGGCAGCTTGTCCACTGCAATGCAGCAGCATCCGCCCATTTCAAATTCGATAGCTGCCTTGCAGCCTTCCGTAAGCAGATAGGAGGCAACTTCAGCCACCGAGGGCAAATGCCCGGCAACGAGTACCCGTTTCGCTCCGGAAAGATCCGCTAAAGCTCGAACGGTCTCTTCCGCCGGCGTCATGGCTTTCACCTTTTCGGTCTCTATGATTTTTTCAGTTGGGAAGCCCGTCTCCTCCGCCACGAGGGCTGCGGTTTGTTTCGAGCGTTTCTTGGGGCTCGACAGGATGGCGTCAAATTCCACGTGAAAGACTTTCAGGGCCCGAGCGGTGAGTCGAACCGCAGCTTCTCCGTCTGCACTCAGGCCCTCTTCGGGATCCTGGTCCTTGGGCAGGGAATGGCCGTGCTGCATTAAATAGATTTCCATAACCAATCCTCCTTTCTTCGGTGCAAGTTCATTGCATTTGGCCGACTATTTTATCCGCCTTCGCAGAAGCCCACGGGCTTGTCCGTGGATGAATGCGCAAACAATCAGCATGCTACGGCGCGATGTCGCCCCAGAGTGAGGCGGATAACCGCGTCGTAGCCGAAGGCGAAGACGGGTACTTTAGTGGGACCACAGGTTTACCCGTGGGGCTCCATTATCTGAACCTGCAAAAAAAAATGCAATGGGGAAAACCCGGTATTTTGCTTCTTTTTTTCATGTACGCCTGTATTTACCGGAACGTGGTCAAAGAATATGCGGTCTTTATCCCCGCGGCTTCGTCTGATAAGGTGGGGCCGATTCGTGTTGTGAGATTACTCGAACCGGAGGTTTTTTATGCCAGCGGAACAGCCTGTCCAGCCTCCTCTGCGCGGGGAACCTGGGGCCGTCTACGAAGGTCCCGACGGTGCGCAGACTGCTTGTTTCGGATATTGGAAAATCCCATCCCCTGAGAAGGTGCGCTGGGTTAATCGGCATTTCAACGTCGTCGCACCGAAATATGATTTCATGAACTCGCTCCTTAGCTTCGGGATTCATCATCTTTGGAAGCGGGCAGCGGTTCGAATGCTGGCCCTGGACGCCGGAGATCGGGTCCTCGATCTTTGTGGAGGCACGGGAGATTTGGCCCTCCTGGCGGCCCGGGTCGTCGGGGCCTCTGGTCAGGTGGTCCTCTATGACCTTAACCGGCCCATGATGGAACTGGGCCGACTGAAGACAGGGCGTCATTTTCCCGCCGGACGAATTGTCTATGTCCAGGGAGATGCGCAGGGGATCTCGGTTGCCGATCAAAGCTTCGATGCGGCCATGGTGGGTTTCGGGATACGGAACCTTACCGACCTGGAGCAGGGATTCCGGGAGATGTATCGGGTTCTCAGGCCGGGAGGGAAAATGATGTGTCTGGAGTTCTCAACCCCTGTGGACCCCCTGTTTCGCTGGCTCTATGATTTCTATTCCTTCTACGTCATGCCCTGGCTGGGCAATCTCATCGCAGGATCGAGGGAGGCGTACACCTATCTTCCGGAGTCGATTCGCAGCTTTCCGCTGCCGGGCGAACTGAGCAAGATTCTGGAACGGGTGGGTTTCACCTCGGTGACCTATCGTCGGTTGACAAACGGGATTGCCGCGGTTCATCTGGGAACGAAAGCATGAGGCGGGGGGTGTTTTCCCTATTGCTTTTCAGTCGCCATGATGAGATGTTTCTTAATAGCTTGGGGAACCCCTTTTTTTGAAATCCCCCTGTGTCCCCTTCTAAAGAAGAGACAAAATGGAGCATGAGATGGACAGAAAAAACAGAAGCTTAAGGTTTCGGTATGCCGTGTTGGTTATTGTCCTTTCACTCGGCGTATGCTGGTCCGTGGCCTCGGCTCGCCACGAAGCTGAGAAGTCCACGTATCCTCGCGGGGAATATATCGTTGGGGCGAGCTGGCTCATGGAGCACAAGGACGATGAGAGCATCATGATCGTCGATGTGCGGGAGGACAAGTACTTTAACGGAAAACTCATTCCCGGAGCCATTCGGCTGCCGTGGGCGGCATTCAGGTTCAATGACCCGGTGTTGGGAATCGGCGGCCTGTTCGTGGGCACACAGCGAGCCCAGCAGATTCTGGGGGCTCACGGGATCTCCCGGACTGACACGATCATCCTTTACGATTCGGTTGAACGAGACGGTGGCGCCACGGCATCTTATGTGTTCTGGGTCTTGGATCTTCTGGGTCACAAAGAGAAGAAAATTCTGAACCGAGGCATTGATGGGTGGATCGACGCGGGAGGTGCCGTGAGTTCTCAGCCGGCAAAACGGGATGAGATCCTGTATCAGGCGCCGTCTGACCAAATTCGTCTTCAACGGGAAGCGGACGGGGAATTTATTTCCCCGCGTCTTGGGGATCCTTACTACCAGATCCTCGATGTGCGATCCCGTGCCGAGTATCTCGGAGAGACCCCGGACGTGGGCCTCGACGGCAAGATCCTAAAACTCGGTCATATTCCCACGGCCGTCAATGTGCACTATCAGCTCAACTGGGCCGATTCCAACGGCAAGGCATTGAAAGGCTACGGCGAATTGCAGGATCTGTATCGCGGCCTCGATCCGTCCAGGGCGGTGATTCTTTACTGTCACTCTGCGCGAAGAAGTTCCTTTACTTACTTCGTTCTCAGGCTGATGGGTTTTGAAGATGTGAGGCTTTACGATCGCTCCTGGTTCGAATGGGGAAACCAGCAATTTTACTATCCTGTTGAAACTCGCGAAAACCTGTTTAAAACGTTTGCCTTCCTGAAAACGGACTCGCGGGCGGCCCGAGCCGCTTCACCCGAGAGGCCCGCCGGTGAGGAGCCTCTCGAACAAGCCAAGGGGGGCTATGTGTCATGTGGGGGGTGAGGTAAGCCATGAAAAGACAACCCGATTCCGATTCACCTTACTGGCGCTGGATCCCTGCCGCATTTGCCCTTGCGGGGATCATCGTGTTCATATTCGCCACTTACGGTCCCCCGGCCTCTTCCAGCGGTTTTGTCAGCACCCTGCGGGGCTTTTTAGAAGTCATTGCCCCTGATTATGTGGCCGGTAAAGCCCATTACCAGATGATACCCGGCCCCGGCTCCTGGCTCATGGCGTTTGTTCTCGGAATGGCTATCGGCGGGTTTATTGCAGGGCGAACCTTTGAAATCCCTGTCCGTGACGTGCCGGAATTGTGGGAGAAGCGCTTCGGGCCGGGCAGGTTTAAGCGGTACACGGCCACGTTCATAGGTGGGTTTCTCATCCTTTTCGGGTCCAGGCTGGCCGGCGGCTGCACCCTGGGCCTTTTCATATCGGGTTCCACGCAAATGGCGATCAGCGGCCTATATTTTGGAATTGTGATCTTTGCCGCCGCCATGGTCACGAGCCGACTCGTTTATGGTGATCCGTCAAGGGGGAAAACCCATGAATGAACTATGGCTTGGACTTTTTTCGGGCATCGCTTTCGGTTTCGTGATTCAAAGAATCGGCGCGACCAATGCGAACAAGATGGCCCGCGCTCATCTCATGCTGGAACCGGCGATTCCCCAGTTCATGATCCTGGCCGTGGCCCTTTCGGCTCTGGGCCTCTTCGGCCTTCAGACCGAGGGGCTGGGCCGCACGGTCATTCTTCCGACGAGCCTCGTGGCCACCGGCCTTGCCGCCCTCATTTTCGGGATCGGATGGGGCCTGGCCGGTTACTGTCCCGGCACCTGTTGGGCCGCCGCCGGGGAAGGCAGAATGGATGCCGTATTTGCATTGCTTGGCGGGTTCGCGGGAACGGCGGTTTTTGCTCAATTTCACGAGGCGCTGATACCGGCCCTTTATTTGCCCACCAGCCTGGGTCCCATCACCCTGGCCGATTGGTTGGTGGGGGGCAAGGCGGTAGCGGTGTGGGTGCTTGCCGTTGGCCTGGGGTGCTGCGCGTGGGGGGTCGGAAAGCTGTGGACGCGCCATGAAGGGTCTTTGTAAGAAACTGTCTTTCTTTGTTTCCGTCCTCGTGTTTGCCTCAGGGGCCGGCTGTACTTCCCATGACAGCGAAGTGGCCCTTAGGATTCCCCGCGGGTATGTATCGACCCTGGAAATTGACATCGATGGCCGGTTGTGCCGGTTCGGACCTTTTGTGGGATACTACTTTCGACCGGACAGCCCTACGAACCTTTTAAACTTGAGCTTTCTCTGTTTTAACGAAAGGCGATTCTACACCAACCAACTGCCTGCCAATGCCTTGCTGTTTCGTGGGGAGGCGCAGCAGGTCACCCTTCCGGGCACGGGGTCTTTGCCGCCGTCAGGAGAGGAAAGGATGCAGCCCGTTTTCTTTCGGGACGCACCGCAGGCGTGGCTTGAAACGCGGCCGGCGCCGAAAGATGAGTTTATCCACTTTCACTCTTGTTATGACGCCCGCGGGGCCGTCCACCACGGATATTGGCTGCGGCATGAAGCCGTGGCCGCGTTCACCTATGATATGGGTGGACGCGTGGGACCTGGCAGCCCTTTATATCACAAGGTAGAGCCCGGCGTGGATAAGGGCTTCGCGCAGATTGTGGAGTTCGACCGGGGGCCTCCGTCGAGATAAAGTTTTTTTTGTGGGACTATTCGAAATGGGACGCAGCATCATGGTAGGCCCTGGCTAAATCATCCATGGCGCTGTTCATCCCGGACTTGATGTCCTCCCAGGCTTTTCCACTCGAAGCACTGAGCTTCTCCCACTCCATGTGGGCTGCGCGTTGTTTCTCGCGCAACGACTGGATTTGCTGCTCAAGCAAGGTCCTTGCCTTTTGCTCGACCGTCCCGGTCTTTGCTTCCAGTTCATCCAGTTTTTGATCATATTCCTTAAGTTGAGCCTCTATTCGTTTCTGATATTGGTCTTTCTGCTGATCCACGTAGGCCAATGATTCTTCAGAAGCATTCATTGCTTCTTTCTTCGTTTCCTGATAGGCGTTTTCCACCTCCTCCAAAGCCGAGTCCATATGGGATTTCGATCCGTCCCAGGCATTGTCAGCTGCAATTTTCAGGTCATCCAGTTTCTGATATGCGGAGGCCATTTTCTTCTGCAAGACCTCCATTTTCTGATTGATGTTGGCCTGCGCTTCCTCTCCCAGGGTCATCGCCGTGGCTTTCAATTCGTCAAGTTTCTTATCGTACTCTTCTAGTCTGGCTTCGACTTGTCCCTGATATTCCCTTTTTTTTGCCTCCAAATACGTCATCGTGGTTTCGGCCGCGTCCTTCGCCTCTTTTTTGACATCTTCAGAAGTCACAGAGGGTTCGCTGCTTGTTGCGGGCTCCTTCTGGTCACCGCAGGCCGTTAACAAAGCCATGATGACACATACTGCGGGTATAGCTGCTGTTCGTGTCAGATTGGTTCGGGTCATCACATACCTCCCGTTGTTTGAGTTAGGGTGGATAGGGATTGTACCGCCGTTTTGATTTCGTTTTGGATGGATGAGGCTTTGGAAATGAAATAGTCAGCCCCGCATTCAAGCGCGGCCTTTCGGTATTCCGATGTGTCATGGTTTGTAATAATAATCACGGGAATGCCCGGATCGGACGCTTTCATCTTCCTCGTTAATTCGAGCCCGTTCATTCCCGGCAATTTAATGTCCATAAAGACGATGCCGGGGCGATGGGCGGCGAACAGCCGAAGCGCTTCGGTTCCACGGGCCGCCTCCATGATGGAGAGCGATGGAAACTGCGAGGCCAGGATCTCTTTCAGGATTTGACGAAACAGGGGATCATCTTCAACGATCAACACTTCAAACATCGCAACATCCGTGTTTGATCAGAACGGGTGAGGCCGAGGTTTCTTCTGATTTTCGCATTAAACGCCTTGAATGAACCACAACCCCAGTCGCACGCCTTGAGGTTTAGTTGTAACTGAGCCCTCCACCTCTGGTGGGGGACCCCGATAGGTTCTACCGATCGAAGGTGAGAACGGTGATCTCGTCACCCCGGTGAAAACCCGGGTCCAGAGGGATTTTAACTCATTCTTGCCCAGTCGTAGACACGATCCGGGATTTACGAGTGGAGTTTACAAAGACATTTTGTCGTTGTATATGGGTCAAATCATGTATATTTGACCCGGCAAGGCTTTATAGACGACAGGAGAGCTGCTCACACCGCATCTTTTTCGTTGTCAAGGATTGGGCGCCCCGCCCTAAGCAGGATGGCCAAACCATTGAACGCCTTGAAGCTGCGGCGTCCTCCTGGAGATTTCATCATGGTGGAAAAAAAGAGAATCGTCATCGCTGAAGACCAGCGGATCGTGAGAAAGGGGCTGTGCTCCTTATTAACGCTTGGCGATGAGTTTGAAATTGTGGGTGAGGCGGAAGATGGTCTCGACGCGGTCCGGTGTGTTCAAAAGTCTAAGCCCGACCTCGTCTTGTTAGATCTCTCAATGCCAAGACTGAACGGGATCGCCGCGATTCAGGAAATCAAGAAGCAATATCCGGAGACGAAAATCCTGGCGCTGACGGTTCACGACTCGGACGAGCACATTCTCGCGGCGTTCCAGGCCGGGGCGGATGGATATTGCCTGAAAGATGCGACCCATGCTGAATTGCTCACATCGATCAGGAGCGTCTTATCGGGCCAGACATATCTCAGCCCGGACGTCTCGAAAAAGGTTTTGGAAGGGTATCTGGAGGGGCAAAAAGCCTTAAAACCGGCTTCTTCTTGGGATACGCTCACCCAGCGCGAGAAAGAGGTTCTGAAGCTCGTGGGAGAGGGTTACAAGACCAAGGAGATTGCCGATTGTCTGTGTATCAGCTGGAAGACCGTTCAAAAACACCGGGCCAATGTCATGGATAAGCTGAACCTTCACACGGCGTCGGCCCTGACCGCCTACGCCATTGAAAAGGGCCTTGTTTCAAAATGAATTTTGCTCAAATCTAATGAGATCGTACGGAGTCCAAATTGAGCGGCAAAGTAAAAAGGGCCAAATTCAAGGCACACAAGTCCTGAGGAATGAGGCGTACTTATGGTACGTCGCAGTGACGAAGGACGCAGTGCAACGCAGAAGTTGGACTTTTTACGAAGCCGTCAAGGGTTCAACGGCCAAGAAGCCCTGATCTTGGTTCCCTTTCCCTTGGTTGTGAAGATCTCAAATAATCCTGCACAAAGCTCTGTTCGTTCCTGCATGCCGGAAAGGCCCATGGCATCCTCGTCCTGTTTTCTGGAGGATACTTCTTCCAGGTCAAATCCCTGACCGTCGTCTTCGATAGCCAGCTCTATGTTATCCCCTGTTTTGCGCAGGGAAACATGAACCCCCCTTGCCCTGCTGTGTTTTGCCACGTTGTTCAATGCTTCCTGCAGGATTCTGTATATTACAATCTTCAAGGGTTCAGGTATTTCACCTTCTTCCACATCAAACGCCTCCTCCACGCGGAAGTCTGAATAAATGCTGTTAAATTCACGGCAGGAAGCCCTGATCGTGTTCAGGATCCCAAGATCGTCCAGGCCCATGGGCCGCAGTCTGGCGGAAATTGCGCGTGTCTCTTGAATCGTTCCTTGGACCATGGAAATAACATCTTTCAACGATAGTCCTTTAGGAAGGCTATGGTGATCAAATTGGGCAAGCGCTTTTTCGACGCCATACTTGATCGCGGTGAGCTTTCCCGCAACACTGTCGTGGAGTTCCTGGGCGATTCGCTTTCTTTCAAGCTCCTGAGCCTCTGCGAGCTTCTGGGAAAGTAGCCGAAGTCTTGTTTCCGACGCCTGTAAGACTTCCTGCGAGCGGTTTCGTTGAACATAGTGCCACATTCCCTCCAGGAGCAGGACAAGCTGCTGTTCGTCGTGCTTGGTGTAATTGGACGTTTTGTTGCCAACGCCGGCCACAGCAGCAATTCTCTTCCCCTCGAACACCGGCGCCACCATAAACCTGTGCAGTGGAAAGTGGCCCTCAGGCAATCCTCTCTTGACCGGGTAGGCCTTGGCATAGTCATTGACGATGAGTGTCTTGCGCAGCCTGATTGCCTCGGCCCAAACCCCGGCATCCGCGACTTTCCAGTGAACCGGATTTCCGGCCACTTTACAGGCCCGCGTCACGTCTTTCGATACCGTGTGCAACGTATACGTTGACTCATCCTCGTTCAAAAGACCCAGGAACCCGATCCGGCTGCCGGTCAGTTCGATGCCTTTTTCCAGGGCAAAGCCGGCTATCTCCAGAAGAGGCGCCTGGTTGATCTGACTCAACTGAAAGAGCGCCTCCAGCCTGGCTTCGGCGATTCTCAGCTTCTTGATGATGCGATGCAGCTTCCTATTCGCTTCGGACAGCTGAGCCGTTCGTTCCTCAACCCGTTCCTCCAATTCCTCATGGGCTCTTCGCAGCGCCTCCTGGATCGCCTTGCGGTCGGTGATGTCCTGCACGATGCCAAGCATGCGCACGGGCCTGTGGTTTTCGTCACGGATCACAGCACCGGCTTCCGAAACCCAGCGGACGGAACCGTCCGGCCAGACGATGCGGTGTTCCAGGTTGTATTCAAGACCTTCCTTCACAGAGGCGTTCACTGCTTCGATGACAAGGGGACGGTCTTCAGGATGAACGCTGTCGAGAAATGTCTCATAGGTCCCGACGAATCCTCCGGGAGAGAAACCGAACATGGGTTCTATCGTATCAGACCAGACCAGCTTGCCTGTCACGATATCCCAATCCCAGGCGCCGGCATTGGCCGCCCGCAGAGCAAGTTCATAATGCCGTTTGCTTCGTTCCAGTTCTTCTTCGGCTGTCTTGCCCTCAGCGGTCGGTTTCTGCTCGGCGGTATCCGCATCACGCCGCGGCTTTTTCATGGCGAATGATTCTCCACATCAGATCGCAATTAGCGACCCAATAACACAGCGATAGTTGAGCGTAAACAAAACAGAGAGACGAGACAAGAAAGAAGGGTTTCAAGCCAATCAGGGTACAGGATTTCGACCCGTCTGGATGTCGGGAGTCTTCTGAAAAGCGGTTATAAAATACGGACCTTATAGGAACAATACACTCTTTTTCAAGCCGAAATACATGATTGAACTAATTGCACAATATTGAATCTTTCATATCATAGTCATAGAGAGCAAAGAAAGGGAAATGAAAGGGGGTGTTTTCAAAGGAGAAAAGAAGCGTCGGTGGTTGGAAGGCGCTGAGTGAACCCAAACAAAAGAAAAGTGGAGGTAAAAGGCCATGGTAAAAACAAACAAAGTCCTGTTCCCCTGTGATTTGACAGAGAATTCGTCGAAAGTTCTGCCGTATGTGTTGTCCATAGCCGAAAAATACAACAGCCAGATCTACCTGCTTCACGTGGTTCAGGACCTTCTGAGGTGGGGAAACGTTTTTATTCCTCACAGTTCAACGGAGGTGTACCAAAAGGAAGCTATGCAGGGGGCTGAAAAGGCTATGAACAGACTCTGCGAAGAGAATTTGAAAGGATGCCCGAATTTCAAGAGGATGCTTGTTTCAGGGGACCCTGCTTCTAAAATCCTGGAAACCATTCAATCCGAGGGCATCGACATGGTCGTCATGGGGACTCATGGCCGCAAGGGGCTGGAGCATGCGATCTTTGGAAGCGTCGCCGAGAACGTGGTGAAAAAATCGCCCGTACCCGTATTGACCGTTAATCCTTACAAATTGAAATAGATGAGAGGTCGGGGAGTTTTGCTCATCTTTACGCTCTATGGATAATCCATCACTCAATCGTGCAAACTCACACATAAGGGCTCGTAAAGAAGAAACAGTAAACGTAATGAAATTGATAGTATAGAAAAACCGCGTCAGACTCTGTCCCGAATATCATTAAAGGGGCAAGCTGTTCCTTCCAACGATCCCTAACGTATTCAGACAGCGCGCGATTGAGTGACAGATCATCCATTCCGCTAAATTCGTGGCTTTGGATGATAAACTCCCCGACGCCTCAAATAGATGAGCAATGAGAAAAAGATATTGCGGTTCTCTATAAAGCTCAAGTTAGAGGATTGATGCCGTCTCTATCTGCCTGCTTCAGTCTCTTGTATCTATTTGTTGTTGTTCGTCATCCCGGCCAAGTCACGCGGAGCGGGACACGAGCCGGGATCCAGGGAATTGGGAGTTCTCGCTTTTTTCTGGATTCCGGCTTTCGCCGGAATGACGCCGTTATTCCGATACTGATACAGTTCCTTGACTCAAGAAATTATCCGACGGACGATCTCACTTGAGCTTTACAGAGAACCGCAAAAGATATTTTAACCGCTACGGATGACACCGCCCAGTGAAGTTGTGTTCCTGTTTGACGTGGACAACACCCTGCTCGACAACGACCGCGTGCAGGATGACCTCAGAAGCCATCTTGAGCGCGTGTTCGGATCTGAGAGCCGGGATCGGTACTGGGCAATATTTGAAGCGTTGCGCGCCGAGCTTGGCTACACGGACTACCTGGGTGCTTTACAGCGCTATCGGCTCGATGACATGTGCGATCCACGACTGCTGATGATGTCTTCGTTTCTGGTGGATTATCCCTTTGCGAACCGGGTGTACCCTGGCTCGCTCGAAGCCCTGGAGCACGTTCGCGTCTGGGGACCAACGGTCATCCTGTCCGATGGCGACGTTGTCTTCCAACCGCGTAAAGTTCAGCGGTCGGGGCTATGGGACGCCGTGGAGGGCCGTGTGCTGATTTACATCCACAAAGAACAGATGCTCGATGAAGTCGAAAAGCGCTATCCGGCCCGCCGTTACGTTATGGTGGACGATAAACTGCGCATTCTGGTGGCCATGACAAGGATCTGGGGTGACCGGCTGACGACCGTATGGCCGCGCCAGGGACATTACGCGCTCGACCCCCAAGCCATTGTCACATATCCTCCGGCTGACATCACGCTTGAGCGCATCGGCGATCTGATCAACTATGACTTACCCGCCTTGCTCGGCGCTGCAAAATCCGACAATACGCTATAGGGAGGACCCATGAAAGCGACCCAACGGCTGCATGATCTCGGTCAAAGCCTTTGGCTCGACAACATTACCCGCGGGCTCCTGACAAAGGGGACTCTCCACCATTATATCGCCGAACTGTCGGTGACGGGGCTTACCTCTAACCCCACGATCTACGATCATGCCATTAGAAATACCGAGTTCTACAACGATGCCATCCAGCAAAAGGTGCGTGAGGGAAAATCGGGGGAAGCGTTGTTCTTCGAACTTGCCCTGGAGGATCTGACCCAGGCGGCCGATCTCTTTCGGCCGATCTCCGACGCAACGGGCGGGGTTGACGGCTGGGTATCCTTAGAGGTTTCACCGCTGCTCGCATACGATACTGCCGGGAGTATCAAAGAGGCAACCAAACTGCACGGCAGAGCGAAACGACCCAACCTCTTCATCAAGATTCCGGGCACTCCTGAAGGACTGCCGGCCATCGAGGAGACGATCTTTAAAGGAGTGCCGGTGAATGTCACACTCTTGTTCTCACGAGAGCATTACGTCGCCGCAGCCGAAGCATACATGCGAGGGATCGAGCGGCGGATCGAAGCCGGCCTCGGCCCGGAAGTCAGCTCCGTGGCCTCACTCTTCATCAGCCGCTGGGACAAGGCGGTCATGGAAAAGGTTCCGGAGGAACTTCGGAACCGTCTCGGTATTGCCATCGCCAAACGGACATACAAAGCCTACCAGGATCTGCTCGCCTCGCCCCGCTGGCAGAAGCTTGCCGGGGCCGGAGCACAGCCGCAGCGACTCCTGTGGGCCAGCACTGGAACGAAAGACCCCAAGGCCTCAGATGTCCTTTACATCGAGGCGCTCGCGGCCCCAAGCACCATCAACACGATGCCTGAGGAGACCTTGCTCGCCTTTGCCGACCATGGCAAAGTGAATGACGTGTTGCCGGTTGACGGGGGCGACGCCGAAGAAATACTCGCCGGATTCGCAAAGGTTGGTGTGGACGATGCGGCGCTCGCCGCACAGCTCCAGAGGGAGGGAGCCCAATCTTTCGGCAAGTCCTGGAACGAGCTGATGGATACCATTGCATCAAAGAGCAACGTCCTTCGGAAGACGACTCAGACGGGAGGAAAACGGTGATCATGAGAGTCCCGTATAACGAACCGGGGGAGGAAATATGGCAATGAAAGTGAGTCCTTTTGCAGGAAAGCCGGCCGAGCCATCGATGCTGGTGAACGTACCCAGACTCGTCACGGCCTACTATACGGAGGAGCCCGACCCTTCGGTGCCGGAGCAACGGGTCTCCTTCGGCACCTCGGGGCATCGCGGTTCCGCGCTCGAAAGGGCTTTCAACGAATGGCACATCCTCGCCATCAGTCAGGCCATTTGCCTGTACCGCAGGCAGAAGAAGATCGATGGCCCACTGTTTCTCGGTATGGACACACATGCCCTTTCCGTGCCGGCTCTTGCCAGCGCGCTGGAGGTGCTGGGGGCAAATGGGGTGGAAGTCATGCTCGCGGAAGGGGATGAATATACCCCAACCCCTGTCGTTTCCCACGCGATTCTCACGTACAACCGCGGCCGAAAGCTAGGACTGGCTGATGGCATTGTGATCACGCCTTCGCATAATCCGCCCCATGACGGCGGCTTCAAGTACAACCCCCCCAACGGCGGGCCGGCGGAACGCGCCGTCACCGATTGGATCGAAGCGAGGGCAAACGCGTTTCTCGAGAACAGCCTGAAGGGTGTCAAGAGGACTCCTTTCGAGAAAGCGCTTCGCGCCCCCACGACGCACCGGCACGACTATCTCAATGCCTACATTACTGATCTCGCCAATGTGATCGACATGGACGCCATTCGCGGCGCGAAGATCAGCCTGGGGGTGGATCCGCTCGGCGGCGCCGGGGTCCATTACTGGGCGCCGATTGCCGAGCGCTACGGGTTGAACCTCACCGTCGTCAACGAGGTCGTCGATCCGACCTTCCGATTTATGACGGTCGATTGGGACGGCCAGATCCGCATGGACCCATCCTCACCCTATGCGATGCAGAGGTTGATCGGCCTGAAGGATCGCTTCGAGATCGCCTTCGCCTGCGATACCGACCACGACCGGCACGGGATTGTCACCCGGAGCGCGGGACTGCTGCCGCCCAACCATTACCTTTCGGTTGCCATCTTCTATCTCTTCCAACACCGACCGAAGTGGCGCACGGAAACGGCGGTTGGCAAGACGGTGGTGAGCAGCCAGATGATTGATCGCGTCACCGCGAAGCTGGGGCGGAAGCTCTACGAGGTTCCGGTTGGCTTCAAGTGGTTCGTGGATGGCCTGCTCGACGGCACACTTGGGTTCGGCGGGGAAGAGAGTGCGGGCGCGTCGTTTGTCCGTCGGGATGGCAGCGTCTGGACGACTGACAAAGACGGGATCGTCCCGGCTTTGCTCGCGGCGGAGATCACGGCCCGGATGGGCCAAGATCCCGGCGAAATCTACGGCGAACTCACGCGCGAGTTCGGTGAGCCGCTTTACGACCGCGTTGAGGCCCCGGCCACTCCGGAGCAAAAGGCAACGCTGGAGAGACTCTCGGCGCAGCAGGTCCGGCGCACCGACCTGGCTGGGGAAAAGATCCGGACCATCCTCACCCACGCGCCGGGCAACGGCGCTCCCATCGGCGGGTTGAAAGTAATAGCGGAAAGTGGATGGTTCGCGGCGCGTCCCTCAGGGACGGAGGACATCTACAAGATCTATGCGGAGAGCTTCCGTGGAGCGGATCATCTGCACCGCATCCTGGAGGAAGCCCAGACCATCGTCGGCAATGCTTTGGCGGCGCCGCCACAGCGGTCAGGGCTTGCGGGCAATACAAATTTGGAGGAGAGACTATGAGCAAACAAACACCTGTCAGCAAGCCGATCTACAGTCTTTTACCCACGGACGTCGAGGGATTCGATTCCCTGGCCGAGCTGGCCCTGGATATGCGCTCGTCATGGAATCATGCGACCGACGAAGTGTGGCGGCAGCTTGATCCCGAACTTTGGGAAATCACGCATAACCCCTGGGTTGTCCTGCAGACGGTCTCGCGGGACCGGATGGAATGGGTGTTAGCCGATCCCGGCTTCCGAAAAAAAGTCGATGACCTCGTCGAAGTCAGGCGGCAAACGACGGAAACGCCGGCGTGGTTTCAGCAAACCTACTCGAAATCTCCCCTGACCTGTGTAGCGTATTTCAGCATGGAATTCATGTTGAGCGAAGCTCTCCCGATCTATTCGGGAGGACTTGGCAATGTGGCCGGCGATCAGCTCAAAGCTGCGAGCGATCTGGGTGTGCCTGTCGTCGGCGTGGGGCTGCTTTACCAGCAAGGCTATTTTCGTCAGGTGATCGACAAGGACGGTGCGCAGCAGGCCCTCTTCCCATATAACGACCCGGGACAGTTGCCGATCACGCCTTTGCGCCAAGCGAACGGCGAGTGGTTGCGGTTGGAGATCGCCTTGCCTGGTTACTCGGTCTGGCTGCGCGCCTGGCAGGTCCAGGTCGGCAGAGCGAAGCTTTACCTGCTCGACAGCAATGACGCCGCGAACTTCCCCGCTCACCGAGGAATTACCAGCGAGCTGTATGGGGGGGGGCCTGAGTTGCGTCTCAAGCAAGAAATGCTTCTCGGGATCGGCGGATGGCGGCTGCTCTCTGCGATCGGCATCCAGCCGACAGTCTGTCACCTGAACGAAGGGCATGCGGCCTTCGCTGTGTTGGAGCGCGCCCGAAACTTCATGGAAGAGAGCGGGCAGCCCTTTGAAGTCGCACTGGCTGTCACGCGGGCGGGCAACCTGTTTACCACCCACACGGCAGTGGCCGCCGGCTTTGACCGTTTTGCTCCGGCCCTCATCGAGCAATACCTCGGTGGGTATGCCGAAAAAAAGCTCGGTATTACTCACCACGATTTGCTGGCGCTGGGCCGCCAGAACCCGAACGACGCCTCGGAAAGTTTCAATATGGCCTATCTGGCGATCCGGGGGAGCGGGGCGGTGAATGGCGTGAGTCGCCTGCATGGGAGAGTCAGCCGGCATCTCTTTGAGCCGCTGTTTCCACACTGGCCGGCGGACGAAGTGCCCGTCGGCCACATCACCAACGGCGTTCATATGCCAAGCTGGGACTCGGCGCCAGCCGATGATCTTTGGACGGAAGCCTGTGGAAAAGACCGCTGGCTGGGGACAATGGAAACCCTGGAGCAGGACATTCGCCGCGTCTCCGACGCCAGGCTCTGGCAATTTCGCACCGCCGCCAGCAAGTCTTTTGTGGAATACGCTCGTGAGCGATTGTCCAGGCAACTGGCCGCCTCCGGGGCCTCGCCCGAGGCGGTTGACGGGGCAAAGCATCTGTTTGATCCCAAGGCGTTGACACTGGGCTTTGCGCGCCGCTTCGCGACCTACAAAAGACCGAACCTGCTGTTGCACGACCCGGAGCGCCTGCTTCGTCTGTTAACCAATCCTGAGCGACCTGTGCAACTCATCCTTGCCGGCAAGGCCCATCCGGCTGACCAGGCGGGGCAGGCCCTGATTCGAGAATGGACCCACTTCATCCGGCGGCCCGAGGCGCGCCCCCATGTGATCTTCCTCAGCGACTACGATATGCTTTTGACCGAACATCTGGTGCAGGGAGTGGATGTCTGGATCAACACGCCCCGGCGACCCTGGGAGGCCAGCGGAACGAGCGGCATGAAGGTGCTCGTCAATGGAGGCATGAATCTTTCGGAGTTGGACGGTTGGTGGGCGGAAGCCTGGACGCCTGAAGTGGGCTGGGCGCTGGGGGATGGTCAGGAACATGGCGACGATCCGGCCTGGGACGCCGCCGAAGCGGGGGCGCTCTATGGTCTGCTTGAACGCGAAGTGATCTCTGAGTTTTATACGCGCAACGCGCAGGGTCTCCCCACGGCCTGGCTATCGCGGATGCGGGAGAGCATGGCGCGGTTGACCCCGCGCTTCTCCGCCAACCGCACGGTGCGTGAATACGCCGAGCAACATTACCTCCCGGCTGCGTTAGCCTACCGTGAGCGTGTGGCTGATAAGGGCGCAATGGGCAGGCAGATGGTTAATTGGCGCCAAGCACTGGAGCAGAAATGGGCCACGCTGCGCTTCGGCGAAGTGAAGGTGGAGACCAAAGGCAAGGAGCACGTATTCGAGGTTCAGGTCTATCTCAATGACCTCGACCCTAAGGCGGTTCGGGTGGAACTTTATGCCGACGGAATGAACGGCGGCGCACCGGTGCGGCAGGAGATGAAACCCGACTTGTCGGGACAACCGGCCGGCGCGTCGGGTGGTAACGTTTACAGCGGGACTGTGTCTGCGGCCCGCCCACCATCGGACTATACGGCGCGAGTGATAACGCACTGCGACGGTGTTGCGATCCCACTGGAACACGCACGAATTCTCTGGCAGCGGTGAATCAACCTCGAACGGGAGAAGGACGACAGAAGACATCCTATGAAAGAGTCAAAAAGCCTGAAAAGAATGCGACAGCCAGGAGGCCGGATGGTGTCCGTGTCAGGCCCAGCCGCAGAAAAGGCGGACGCGACCAGAGATCTGACGACGTCCGAACGCCCCCTGCGTGATTATGTGGCAGAGGTATCAGAGCGGACGGATGTTCGAGTTGGTGTGCCATTGCCTGTGGGAACCTATACACGTGGCGAAGGAGTGAACTTTGCGTTCTTCAGCCGACACGCCAGCCGCGTTCGGCTGGAGTTGTTTGATCATTGCGAAGACGCCACGGCCGCCAGGGTGATTGATCTGGATCCCGCGCGCAACCGCACTGGTGACGTTTGGCACGTCTGGATTGAGGGGATTCGACCTGGCCAGCTGTACGCCTATCGCGTAGACGGCCCGTATCAACCCAAGGACGGCCATCGTTTCAATTTCAACAAGCTTCTCATAGATCCCTTCGCCACAGCGATCTCGCGGTTGCCCATCTGGGAGTTCGGCCCGGCTCGGGGATACGATTCGTCTGTGCCCGATGGAGACTCGGTGTGTTCGATGGTCGATAATGCCGGCACCATGCCGAAATGCGTATTCACGCAGGAGCATTTTCACTGGCATAAGGACCGTCCGCCCAGGCATCCCTGGTCGAAGACGGTCATTTACGAAACGCACGTGCGTGGCTTCACTATCCATCCCAGCTCCGGTGTGGAGCATCCCGGCACGTACCGAGGTCTAATGGAAAAGATCCCCTATTTCAAAGAACTGGGGGTGACGGCCGTGGAACTGATGCCCGTGCAGGAATTCAATGAACACCAGGCGACAGGCATCAATCCGCAAACGGGCCACCCACTCGGGAATTACTGGGGTTACGATCCCGTGGCCTTCTTTGCGCCTAAAGCTTCCTATAGCAGTTCGGGGGGCGTGGGTCAGCAGAAGCTGGAATTCAAGGAAATGGTGCAGGCCTTCCATGGGGCGGGCATCGAGGTGATCCTGGACGTGGTCTTCAATCACACGGCCGAGGGAAACGAACAAGGGCCCACACTCTGTTTCCGCGGGATTGATAACACGATCTTCTACACGCTGGCGGGCGACAAACGCTACTACAAGGACTACACGGGCACAGGCAACACCATCAACGCCAACCATCCCGTGGTGCGGGACCACATCTTGGCCGCGCTCCGCTATTGGATGGTCGAGATGCATGTGGATGGATTCCGGTTTGACTTGGCGTCGGTTCTGGGCCGGGACGGTACCGGCAAGTTGCTATCCAATGCCCCGCTTCTCGAACGGATCGCCGAGGACCCGATCTTGAGAGATGTCAAGATCGTCGCCGAGGCGTGGGATGCTGCCGGAGCGTATGAGGTCGGGAGCTTCTCCGAACGCCGCTGGGCGGAGTGGAACGGCCGGTATCGAGATGATGTCCGGCGTTTCTGGCGCGGCGATGATGGGATGCTCGGGTTGTTTGCCAGCCGCATATGCGGCAGTGCCGACATCTATACCAAGTCCGGCAAAGGCCCCGAGGGCAGCATCAACTTCGTCACCTGCCACGACGGCTTCACTCTGAACGACCTGGTGAGCTATCGCGACAAGCACAATGAAGCAAACGGAGAAAACAACCATGACGGGACCGACGCCAACTTCAGCCAGAACTCCGGCTCTGAAGGCAAGACAACGGATGCCGGGATCGAGGCCTTGCGGAAAGGCCAGATCAAGAACTTCCTTCTGACCCTACTGATCTCGCGCGGCGTGCCGATGCTGCTCGGCGGGGACGAATTTCGTCGCACGCAAGGCGGCAACAACAACGCCTACTGCCAGGACAACGAAACGAGCTGGCATGACTGGAGCTGTCTGGAGCAGCACAGGGAAATTTTCCGCTTCACCCGTGGCATGATCGCCTTTCGTCGTGCCCATCCGATTTTGAGTAAGGAGCAATTTTACACGGACGCCGAGATCCATTGGTTTGGCCCGCAAGGAGGACTACCCAACTGGGCCGACCTGAAAGAAAAACAGTTTGCCTGTCTGATCCATGAAGATGAGCAGTGCGCACTTTGCCTGATGTTCAATGCCGGTGCCGATGCGGTCGATTTCGGTTTGCCTTGCGTACTGCCGGGGGCTCGGTGGCATCTAGCCGTTGACACCTCTCGTGAATCGCCACAAGATCTGTTTGCTGCGGGCGAGGAACCGCTTTGGGAAGATCCACAGACTTACCACCTGAGCCCCCGATCTAGCGCCATACTTCTTGCTCGAGGAACGGAGTGTAAAAGGTGGCAGAGGGCGGTGAGGGAGGCCAAATGAAAAGAGCGATGCCGATCACGACGTTGTTTCTGGATTCGTTCATTTCCTCCTGCCTCACCCACCTCCGCAAGCCCGACTGGGACATCCTTCGGCCTGCGCTGGACATCACCCAGGCGTCGGCCCGGCAGGTAGTGTATGCCGAAAACACACCGATGTTCATCGAGATCGCGGAAGGTTTGGGGATTCGAAGCATTCTTCACACTGACTACAAATCCACGCGCGCGGAACTATCCGCGCTTGGACTAAAGGTGATCGAATGAGGGATACTCAACAAAATCCCGCACCAGGCGGGCCCGGAAGTTCGGCGCGCTGGACTTCCAGCGCTAAAACCGGCGTTGGCACAGCCCTCAGCGACAAGAGCCATGTCTGGTTCACACTGAGTCACGGAATCTTCAACGAGATCTATTACCCCCGCATTGACCAGTCCTGCGTTCGCGATCTGGGGTTGATCGTCACGGATGGAGCGGATTTCTTCTCCGAAGAGAAACGTGACGCCAACTTCGAAGTTCACTGGCTGGCCGACGGCGTGCCGGCATTCCGATTGGTCAACACCTGCCGTGACGGCCGCTACCGTATCGAAAAACAAATTGTGACCGATCCACATCGGGACACGGTGCTGCAACAGGTCCGGTTTATCGCGCAAGGCACACCGTCCGGTTATCATCTTTATGTCCTGATCGCGCCGCACTTGGGGAACCAAGGCAGTGGCAATTCCGCGTGGGTGGACGAATTTGAGGGCACGCCGCTGCTGTTTGCGCAGCGGAAAGGCAACGCATTGGCACTGGCATGCTCCACTCCGTGGTCGAAGCGGTCTGTCGGCTACGTCGGTTCGTCTGACGGCTGGCAGGACCTGAAGGCGCACAAACAGATGACTTGGAAATACACGCGGGCTGAGAACGGCAATGTGGCCCTGACTGCCGAGATCGATCTTTTGAAATCGCAAGGAAACTTCGTGCTTGCGCTCGGTTTTGGCAGCGACCCGGATGAAGCGGCCCGGAATGCCATCGCCAGCCTTCGCGACGGTTTTGACAAGGCCAAGCGTGACTATATCGCCGGCTGGCAGGAATGGACGAAGACGCACGCATCACTGAAGCAGAGCGGCCTCGGTCCAGGCGATCTTTCCCTGATCAGCCTCGCCGTCCTGCGCACCCACGAGTCCAAGACAGCGCCCGGCGGTATTATCGCCAGCCTCTCCATCCCGTGGGGATTCAGCAAGGGTGACAATGATCTGGGCGGTTACCATCTGGTCTGGTCCCGCGACATGGTGGAAACGGCAGGCGGCTTGCTGGCTGCCGGCGCGCACGAGGACGTACGCCGCGTGCTCGCCTATTTACAGAAAACCCAGCAGTCGGATGGGCACTGGTCCCAGAACATGTGGTTGGATGGCGCGCCCTATTGGAACGGAATCCAAATGGACGAGACGGCTTTGCCGATTCTCCTGGTGGACATGGCCCGTCGCGAAAAAGCATTGGCCGAGGGCGATGTGGCCCGGCTCTGGCCCTTGGTGAAAAAAGCGGCTGGCTATCTGGTCCGCAACGGTCCGGTCAGCCCGGAGGATCGCTGGGAGGAAGATCCCGGCTATACACCGTTCACGGTGGCGGCGGAAATTGCCGCGCTGCTGGCGGCGGCGGATCTGGCTGATTTGAATCACGCAACATCCGTTGCAGCCTACCTCCGCGAAATTGCCGATGTTTGGCACACATCCATCGATCGCTGGATGTACGTGTACGGCACGGACTGGTGCCGGAAGTTCAGCGTCGAAGGGTATTACGTCCGGATCGCCCCAACGGAGACCGGGGCCAGCGGGTCGAGTTTTCAAAAGGATGTTCACGTCAAGAACGTTGCGGCTGCCGAGGACACCCGCCTCGCCAAACATCTGGTGAGTCCCGACGCGCTGGCCCTGGTGCGTTTTGGCCTGCGCGCTGCCGACGACCCGCGCATTCGCGACACGGCAAAGGTCATCGACGCCTTGCTCAAGGTCGAGACACCGTCCGGCCCCGTCTGGCATCGCTACAACGACGATGGCTATGGCGAGCATGAGGATGGTGCGCCTTTTGACGGAACGGGGATTGGCCGCGGGTGGCCGCTTCTCACTGGCGAGCGGGCCCACTACGAACTGGCGGCAGGGCGAACCGAAAACGCAAAACGACTCCTGTCCGCGATAGAATCCTTCGCCAACGAAGGCGGCCTGATCTCCGAGCAAGTGTGGGACGCGCCGGACATACCGCAACACGAACTTCATTTTGGCCGGCCTTCCGGTTCGGCCATGCCGCTCGTATGGGCGCACGCCGAGTACCTCAAGCTGCAACGCTCACTGCGTGACGGGCGGGTCTTCGACCTGCCGCCACAAACCGTGCAGCGGTACCTGACCGGGAAGACCGTATCCCCACGCATGGTGTGGCGGTTTAACCACAAGATTCGTTCGATGCCTGCCAACAAAATGCTGCGCATCGAGACGATGGCGCCTGCCGTCATTCACTGGAGCGCCGATGATTGGAACACAATCCAGGATGCAAAGACACACGATGTGGGGCTGGGGATTCACATCGCCGATCTATCGAGCAAAGTGTTTCCCGAAGGAAAGCAGGTCAAATTCACCTTCTACTGGCCTGACGCCGGTCATTGGGAAGATGCGGACTTCATCGTCCACGTCGGCTCTTTCCATCGGGATGGAACTGCCTCTGCTGAAACGACTGAGACGGATGAAAAATAGGGCCAAATCGGAAGTGAACGGTTTTGTTTATGTCGCTGTCGGGGTTGCCGCTATCGGCGGCCTGCTCTTCGGCTATGATACGGGAGTCATTTCCGGGGCCATACTGTTCATTAAGAATCAGTTTTCTCTATCGGCCACCATGGAGGAGATTGTCGTCAGTTCCGTTTTAGTCGGTGCCGTTATCGGTGCTGTTATTGGCGGAGCCCTGACGGACCGATTCGGACGACGCACAATGATCATACTCGCCGGCATTATCTTTACGGTAAGCGCCGTCGGCACGGCTCTGGCACCAACGGTTGCCTGGTTGATTGCTGCCAGGATAGTGAGCGGAATCGGCATCGGCATCGCTTCATTTATCTCCCCGATGTACATCGCCGAGCTGGTGCCGGCAAAGGTCCGCGGTGCACTGGTGGCAGTCAACATGCTGGCGATTACCACCGGCATCGTGGTGGCCTACCTGGTGGACTATGCATTTTCCGGCAGCCAGGGATGGCGATATATGTTTGGCTTGGCGGCCATACCATCTATCGCCCTGGTCATTGGAATGTGGTGGCTGCCTGATAGCCCGCGCTGGTTGATCAGTAAGTCAATGGTGGAACCGGCGCGGCGGGTTTTACAGCGCGCACGAACTGCATCAGACGTAGGTCCGGAAATCACGGACATCCAACAAAGCATGGAAAAGCAGGGCCACGGCGGGGTTGCTGGACTATTCCAGCCTTCACTCAGGATGCCTTTGATCGTCGGCTTGGGGCTGGCCGTATTTCAGCAGATAACCGGTATTAACACGGTCATCTATTACGCCCCGACCATTTTCAAGTTCGTCGGCATCAATGCCGCAGGTCCCGCGATCTTGGCCGGGGCGGGGTTGACCATGGTGATGTGGTGTCTTCATGTGCTGGCCATCTTCCAGCTGGACCGCGTCGGCCGGAGGCCTTTGTTATTGATCGGAGTTGCCGGTCAGATTATTGGCCTGGCGATCTTGGGTGCTGCCTTCCAGTTCCAACAGTTCGCGAGTTTCAAAAGTTATATGGCCATTGGCGGCCTGGTGATCTATGTCGCTTGTTTCGCTTTTGGACTCGGGCCGATCTTCTGGCTGCTGATTTCCGAGATCTATCCCTTAAAGATCCGCAGTGCGGCCATGAGCGCCGTGACCGTTACTAATTGGGGAATGAACCTGGTGGTGGCCGTGACATTCCTGACCCTGGTGGCGGTTCTGGGGCATGCATGGACTTTCTGGTTATATGGCGTGATTACTGTCGCCGCCTGGGTCTTCATTTACCGGCTGGTGCCGGAAACCAATGGCAAGAGCCTCGAAGAGATTGAAGCCCACTGGCGGGCGGGAAAGCATCCACGGGCATTATGAAACCGGCGAACCCACGCATCCTGACGATCAATGGCGGCTCGTCGAGCATTAAGTTCGCGCTGTTCGAGGGCGGTGATCCGCTGCGACGGATTGTGGAGGGCGGGATTGAGCGGATTGGAATGCCGGAGGCCACCATGCGGGTGAAAGGCTTGGATCAGGCGGACAACTTTTCACGGTCCGTGCCGGCGCCGGATCACACGGTGGCGGTGGGCGCTCTGATGGATTGGATCGAGGAGCGCTGCGGCCGTGATGCATTGACTGCGGTGGGGCATCGCGTGGTGCATGGCGGGCCGAAGTACAGCAAGCCGGAGCGAATCACTCCGGAAATGGTTGAGGAGCTGCACCGGCTCAGTCCATTCGATCCTGAGCATCTGCCGGAGGAGATCCTATTGACCGAGGCGTTTCATCGCCGATTTCCCGACCTGCCCCAGGTGGCGTGTTTCGACACGGCGTTTCACCATGATCTGCCGCGCGTGGCAAGGTTGTTGCCGATCCCGCGCCGCTACGAAGCGCAGGGGGTTCGGCGGTACGGGTTTCACGGGTTGTCGTATGCCTTTCTCATGGGAGAACTGGCCCGCATAGCCGGATCGGAAGCGGCACGAGGCCGGGTCATTCTCGCGCACCTCGGCAATGGCGCGAGCCTGGCGGCGGTGTGTGACGGCAAACCCGTGGACACAAGCATGAGTTTCACCCCGACCGCCGGGGTGCCGATGAGCACCCGCTCGGGCGATCTCGATCCCGGACTGGTCTGGTATCTGGCACGCACCGAGGGCCTTGATGCCAAACGATTTAATGAGATGGTCAATTTCCAGTCCGGGCTGCTCGGAATTTCTGAGACCAGTTCCGACATGCGTGACTTGCTCGACCGTGAAACGCAGGACGTTCGGGCGGCGGAAGCCGTGGCGCTGTTTTGCTACCAGGTCAAGAAATGGATCGGCGCATTCGCGGCGGCGTTGGGCGGACTGGACACGCTGGTGTTCGCGGGTGGCATCGGAGAGAACGCGCCCACGGTCCGCGGCAGGATTTGCGATGGGCTGGGGTTCCTTGGCATTGAACTCGAAGAAAAGCGAAACGCGGCGAATGAGGGCGTGATTTCCGCGGCAGGCACGCGGGTTTCCGTCCGGGTCATTCGCACGGACGAAGAGCGTATGATCGCCGAGACGGTTTGCCGCGTTCTCGGTCTTGGTAAAAAAAGGAGAATTGAACCATGAAGACAAAAACGCTTTCCCTGGAACTGCTCGGTAAAATGGATGCCTACTGGCGCGCCGCCAACTATCTGTCGGTCGGCCAGATTTATCTCTACGACAATCCGCTGCTGAAGCGGCCCCTGACCCTGGCGGATGTGAAGCACATGCTGCTGGGGCACTGGGGCACGACCCCCGGGCAGAACTTCATTTACGTGCATTTGAACCGGGTCATCAAGAAATACGATCTCGACATGATTTACGTCTCCGGCCCCGGGCACGGCGGCCCGGCGGTCGTGGGCAACACCTATCTCGAAGGCACCTACAGCGAGATCTATGCCGACATCAGCCAGGATGAGGCCGGACTGCAGAAGCTCTTCAAGCAGTTCTCGTTTCCCGGCGGTATTCCCAGCCACGCATCGCCAGAGTGCCCGGGCTCGATCCACGAGGGCGGCGAGCTGGGCTATTCGCTCAGCCATTCTTTCGGGGCGGTGTTCGACAATCCCGATCTCGTCGTCGCCTGCGTGGTCGGCGACGGCGAGGCGGAAACCGGGCCGCTGGCCACGGCATGGCATTCAAACAAATTTCTCGATCCGGCCACCGATGGCGCAGTACTGCCTATCCTTCATCTCAACGGCTACAAAATCGCCAACCCGACCGTTTTCGCGCGTATCGAACCAGAGGAACTGGAACAGTTTTTCCGCGGCTGTGGCTGGACGCCCTACTTCGTCGAGGGTCACGAGCCCGAGTTGATGCACGAGACCATGGCTGCGACGCTCGACAAGGCGGTGGAGGAGATCAGGAGAATCCAGCACGCCGCCCGCGCCAACGGCAACCTCACGCGCCCACGTTGGCCGATGATCGTTCTCAAGTCGCCCAAAGGCTGGACGGGGCCGAAGGTGGTCGATGGCCTGCAAATTGAAGGCACCTTCCGCGCGCATCAGGTGCCAATTGCCGTGGATGCCGACCATCCCGAAAACCTCAAGCTGCTGGAAAACTGGCTGAGGAGCTACCGGCCGGAGGAGCTGTTCGACGAGTCGGGCCGCCTCAAACCGGAACTCGCCGAACTCGCGCCCAAAGGTGAGCGACGCATGGGCGCCAATCCCCACGCCAACGGGGGCATGCTGCTGCGCGACCTGATCATGCCGGACTTTCGGGACTACGCGGTGAATGTGCCGTCACCCGGGGCCGTGACGGCGGCCGACACGCACGAACTCGGCGTGTTCCTGCGCGATGTGGCCAAGCTCAATCGGGCGCAACGCAATTTCAGAATCTTTGGCCCCGACGAAACGCTTTCCAACCGCTTGAACGCCGTGTTTGAGGTCACCAACCGGCAGTGGGACGCACGGACACAGGCCAACGATGAATTCCTCGCCCTCGATGGCCGGGTAATGGAGATGCTGAGCGAGCATCAGTGCGAAGGCTGGCTCGAAGGTTACCTGCTCACCGGGCGGCACGGGCTGTTCAATAGCTACGAGTCGTTCATTCATATCATCGACTCGATGTTCAACCAGCACGCCAAGTGGCTGAAGGTCACAGGGGATCTGCCGTGGCGGCGGGAAATAGCGTCGCTGAATTACCTGCTGGCCTCGCATGTCTGGCAGCAGATGCATAACGGCTTTACCCATCAAGACCCCGGTTTCATCGACCACGTGGTGAACAAGAAGGCCGATGTCGTGCGCGTTTATCTGCCGCCGGATGCCAACTGCCTGCTCTCGGTCTGGGACCACTGCCTGCGCAGCCGCCACTATGTCAACGTGGTAATCGCAGGCAAATATCAAGCGCCGCAATGGCTGTCGATGGACGCCGCCGTCAAGCATTGCACCGAGGGCATCGGCATCTGGCAGTGGGCCAGCAACGACCAGGCCGTAACACCCGACGTGGTCATGGCCTGCTGTGGCGACGTGCCCACGCTGGAGACCCTGGCCGCCGTCTCCATCCTGCGCGAGCATCTGCCCAACCTGAAAATCCGGGTGGTGAACGTCGTCGACCTCATGAAGCTGCAGCCGCAAATCGAGCACCCGCATGGCTTGAGCGACACGGATTTCGACGAGCTCTTCACCAAGGACAAGCCGGTCATCTTCGCATTCCATGGCTACCCGTGGTTGATCCACCGGTTGACCTACCGCCGCACCAACCACGACAACCTCCACGTTCGCGGCTACAAGGAAGAGGGCACCATTACCACGCCTTTCGACATGACGGTGCTGAACGATCTGGACCGCTTCCATCTCGTGATGGACACCATCGACCGCCTGCCACAGACCGGCGACAAGGGTATCTACCTGAAACAGCAGCTCAAGGACAAGCTGATCGAGCACAAGCAGTACATTGACAAGCACGGCCAGGACATGCCTGAAATCCGCAACTGGAAGTGGAGCAACCCGAAATGAATACGCAAACGCTTATAGACACCGCGAGGACGCTGGTTGCCGGCGACAAGGGCCTGCTGGCGATGGATGAAAGTAATCCGACCTGCAACAAACGGTTTGCCAGGTTGGGGATTCCCCAGACCGAGGAGGCCCGGCGCGCCTATCGGGAGTTGATTGTGACCACGCCCGGTCTCGGTGAGTGCATCAGCGGCGCGATCCTCTACGACGAGACGATCCGCCAGCAGAAGCAAGATGGCACTCCCTTGGTTAAAGTCATCACCGATGCGGGGATGATTCCCGGCATCAAAGTTGACACCGGTGCTAAGGACATGGCCGGTCATCCCGGAGAGAAAATAACCGAAGGTCTGGACGGATTGCGTGGCCGCCTCCAGGAATATTTTCAAATGGGCGCCCGTTTTGCCAAGTGGCGCGCGGTAATTGCCATGGGCGATGGCATTCCCAGCCGGGGTTGCATCGAGGCCAACGCGCAGGCATTGGCTCGCTACGCCGCGTTGTGCCAGGAAGCCGGACTGGTCCCGGTCGTCGAGCCGGAAGTGCTCATGGACGGCGAGCATACCCTGGATCGGTGCCGGGAGGTAACGGAGGAAGTCCTTCGAACGGTTTTCAATCAACTTTACAAACAACGGGTGACGCTGGAAGGTATGATCCTGAAGCCCAACATGGTGCTCCCGGGATTGACCTGTCCCAAGCAAGAAACGGTGGACGAGGTGGCCGACGCCACGGTGATGTGTCTTTTGCGAGCCGTTCCCGCTGCCGTTCCGGGGATTGCGTTCTTGTCGGGCGGCCAATCCAGTGAACTGGCCTCGGCCCGTTTGAATGCCATGAATGTTAGATTCAAATCGCGAACGCCTTGGGCGTTGGCGTTTTCGTATGCCCGCGCCATCCAGCAACCGGCTTTGGAGATTTGGCAAGGCGAGGAGGCCCACGTGTTGGCGGCACAGCAAGCTCTGGTTCATCGCGCGAGGTGCAACCGGGCTGCGCGCCGCGGTCAATACAGGACCGAGATGGAAAGTAAAGAATCCGGGCCCAGAGGACCCGGCTTTGAATTCACCCCTGAGGGGTGTAGCTTGGTCCAAAAGGAATAATGGAATTATGGAAGAATGGAATACTGGGGAAAAACACAGAGACAGATGTTCTCGCAACTCGACCGCCTCACATATCAAAATGACACAGTTTCGCTTAACCCATTATTCCAATACTCCATTATTCCAACACCCCAGCGAACTCGTTCCCGGCAAAGCCAGTGTTTTGAACCTGGCCCAAAGGACCAGGTTTTCATTCATGAAATAAAAAGGGGCAGTTCATGTCCTCCCTTTCATAAAGGGAGGTCGGAAGGGATTTTGAAACGTTATCGTATTTATGAATATATGTACTAAGCAAAGGACGAAGCGATGAGTCTAATGATCTATTTTCTGCGACATGGGGAAACCACTGCCAGCCAAACAGGCGGTTACTGCGGGACTCTCGATCCGGACTTGACCCCGGCAGGTTATCAGATGGCAGAGGCGTTTGCCGATGCTTATCAAGCTCTTCCATGGATCGCTGTCTTTTCCAGTCCGCTACGCCGTGCCGTAGCCACGGCCAAACCGCTTTGCGAGGCGGTAGGAATACGAATGCAACTCAAGGAAGGATTGAAAGAAATTGCTTTTGGTCGGTGGGAAGGTAAGACGCCCGAAGAGATTAATCGCGAGTTTCATGATGACTATGTTCGCTGGTTAACTGATCCGGGATGGAACGCTCCCACCGGAGGACAAAAAGGCATCGATATCGCTCGGCGCAGTTCACTTGTACTTGAGGAAATTGAGAAAACCTACACGACAGGAAATGTCCTCGTGGTTTCTCATAAGGCGACGCTCCGAATTATGCTGTGCTCACTGTTAGGCATTGACGTGGGGCGTTTTCGCGATCGCATTAGCATGCCGGTAGCCTCTATCAGCATCGTGGAAATGGCGACGCAGGGCCCTTTATTGCACATGATGGGCGACCGGGCTTATCTGGGGGACCTCCTGCGCAGACGAGGGGGCAGCTAAGCCGAGGTGAAACCCCGTTGCGTTTATGCGGGACTCCGGACATAGTTCATTAAGTACAAGGAGGTCGAATATGCCGTCCGATAGGAAAAAAGAACCACAGGAAAATTTAAAAGATAAGCTTCGTTCCTTCTTTGGCTCTCAGGACCCCCAGAAAAAGAAGAATGCCTTGCCCCCTAAGGCTCATTTCAGTATCTGGTATTTCCTGATCGCCATCCTTTTATTTTCCTACTTGCAACAATACTTTCTTTCTAGAAAAGTGGAGACGATTCCCTACAGCCAATTCAAACAATTCATAGCCGAAGGCAACATAAGTGAATTGAACATCAGTCCGGAAACGATCAGCGGAACGCTAAAAGGAAAAGAAAAAAAGCCGGGTGAGGCGTTTATCACGGTTCGGGTGGATGATCCCGGCCTGGTGAGTGATATGGATGAACACAAGGTCACTTACTCCGGACATTATGAAAGTAAAATCCTGAGCAGTGTTCTTTCCTGGGTCATCCCTATCGGTATTTTCTTTCTGATCTGGCGGTTTGCCATGAAAAAAATGGGGCCGGGGATGGGGGTCATGTCTTTTGGCAGAAGCAAAGCCAAGCTTTTTGCCGAGAGTGAGACGAAGATCACCTTTGCCGATGTAGCCGGCATCGATGAGGCCAAGGAAGAGCTGCAGGAAGTCATAGAATTTTTGAGTAATCCCGGGAAATTCCAGAAGCTCGGGGGGAGGATTCCCAAAGGCGTGCTTCTGGTCGGTCCGCCGGGGACCGGCAAAACCCTTCTGGCCAGGGCTGTGTCCGGGGAGGCAAAGGTTCCTTTCTTCAGCATAAGCGGGTCTGAGTTTGTGGAAATGTTCGTCGGTGTGGGAGCCGCGCGTGTTCGGGATCTTTTCTCTCAAGCCACTAGCCAGGCTCCTTGCATCATCTTCATCGATGAACTGGATGCGTTGGGGAAAGCCCGGGGGATGAATGTTATGGGTGGGCATGACGAACAAGAGCAAACGCTCAATCAGCTCCTGGTGGAGATGGATGGGTTTGAAACAAATAAAGGGGTTATCATCATGGCCGCCACCAACCGGCCGGAAATATTGGATCCTGCCTTGCTGCGCCCAGGCCGGTTTGATCGGCAGGTCCTGGTCGATCGTCCGGATATCAACGGGCGAGAAGCCATCCTGAAAATCCATTCCAAGAATGTTCTTTTAGCGCCGGATGTGGATCTCCGCGTGATTGCCGGTCGCACCCCGGGCTTTGTGGGAGCGGACCTGGCCAACATCATCAATGAGGCTGCGCTGTTGGCTGCCCGGAAAGATAAAGAAACGGTAGGGATGGAGGATTTTGACGAAGCCATCGACAGGGTGGTTACGGGTCTAGCAAAAAAGAGCCGGATGATGAATGCGAAGGAGAAAGAAATTGTCGCCTTTCATGAGTCTGGACATGCGATTGTGGCTGAATCTGTTGAACATGCCGATCCGGTGCACAAAATTTCCGTTATTCCCCGTGGGATTGCGGCTCTCGGCTATACCCAACAGCAACCCACGGAGGACCGCTACCTGATGACTCGCTCGGAGCTACTGGACCGGCTGGCCGTTCTTTTAGGAGGCAGGGTAGCGGAAGAGCTTGTTTTCGGAGAAATCTCCACGGGGGCCCAAAACGACCTGCAGCGGGTCACTGACATTGCCCGGTCCATGGTCACCGAGTATGGTATGAGCGATCGGCTGGGCCTGGTGACCTATGAGCGCGCTCGTCAGCCGATGTTCCTCCCAGGCAGCTTTTCTCCCGGTAAAACCTACAGCGAAGAGAAAGCCGGCCAGATTGACGAAGAAGTCGCCCGGTTCGTCGAGGAAGCGCATCAGCGGGTGCGAAACATCCTGAGCGCTCACCGGAATGTCCTGGATGACTTGGCCCACCTGCTATCCCGGACGGAAATTGTAATGGGGGCAGAGCTTAGAAAGATGCTGGGCAAACCCCCCGAGGAGCCTTCAGCGGTGCCACAGGCATCGTAGAAGTCACTCGGCCGGATGGAGGAGAAATGATGCGCATAGGCATAGCTGCAGATCATGGGGGGTTTGAATTGAAAGGTCAACTGAGTGCGGCCCTCAAAGCGGCCGGTTATGAAGTGACGGACTTCGGCGCCCATGAGTTGGTTACAGGCGATGACTACCCCGATTTTGTGGCGCCTCTGGCTAGGGCGGTGGCGAGGGGTGAGGTGACCCGTGGCTTGGCGATCTGCGGCAGCGGGGTAGGGGCTTGCGTTGCGGCCAACAAAGTGCCCGGCGTGCGTGCAGCGTTGATCACGGATTCCTTCTCCGCTCATCAGGGGGTAGAGGACGACGACATGAACGTCATGTGTCTGGGCGGCCGGGTCACCGGATATGCTCTATCCTGGGATTTGGTCCAGACCTTCCTGAGCGCCCATTTCAAGGGAGCCGAACGGTTCAGGCGTCGTCTTGCGAAAGTGGCCGCGCTGGAAAGGACATGAGCAATGACAACAAGTATCCCGCAAAATGCGAAACCTGCGGCGCAGCGAAGAGTAATGAAAGGATCCCCATTATGAAACCCGATGCCGACCCGTCCAAGGCTCCCGAATCGAAGCCCGATGTCAATGACGATTTGAAATCCCTGCCCCTGTCGGAAGTGGAGAAAAAATTGGGATCGTCGCCGGACGGCCTCAGTCAAGCCGAGGCACAGAAACGGCTGACGCAATACGGACCGAATGAGATTGAAGAAAAGAAGATCAATCCGTTCCTGAAATTTCTCACCTATTTTTGGGGCCCCATCCCGTGGATGATTGAGGTGGCGATCATTCTGTCGGCACTGGTCGGGCATTGGCCGGATTTTTTCATCATCCTGCTTTTGCTGCTAGCCAACGCCGTGGTCGGGTTCTGGGAAGAACACCAGGCGGGCAATGCCATCGAGGCGCTGAAGGCCAAACTGGCGATCAAGGCCCGGGTGAAACGTGATGGGAAGTGGACCACCCCGGAGGCGCGTGAGCTTGTGCCGGGCGATGTCATCCGCGTGCGCTTGGGCGACATTGTGCCGGCGGATGCGCGATTGCTGGAGGGTGACCCGGTGGAAGTGGATCAGTCCGCGCTGACGGGAGAGTCGTTGCCCGCCACGCGCAAACCGGGCGAAGCCGTGTTTTCGGGTTCGATCATCCGTCAGGGCGAAATCGAGGCGTTGGTGTACGCCACTGGCGGGAAGACCTATTTTGGCAAGACCGCGCAACTGGTGCAGGAGGCGCATACCGTCAGCCACTTTCAACGCGCGGTGTTGAAAATTGGCAATTACCTGATTATCCTCGCGGTGGCTCTGGTGGTGTTGATTTTGGCTGTCGCATTGTTCCGGGGCGACCGGATGCTCACCACGTTACAATTCGCCTTGGTGCTGACCGTGGCCGCGATTCCCGTGGCGATGCCCACGGTGCTGTCGGTGACCATGGCGGTCGGTGCGCGCCTGCTGGCCAAAAAAGAGGCCATTGTCAGCCGGCTGGCGGCGATCGAGGAATTGGCCGGCACGGATGTGCTGTGTTCCGACAAGACCGGCACCCTGACCCAGAACAAGCTGACGCTGGGTGATCCGTTCAGCGTGAACGGCGTCCAAGCCGATCAAGTTGTCCTCAGTGCCGCGCTGGCGTCACGCGCAGAAAATCAGGACACCATTGACCTGGCCGTGCTGGGCGGCCTGAAAAATGATCAGACCTTGAAAGACTACCAGGTCGTTCATTTCCAGCCGTTCGACCCGGTGCACAAGCGCACCGAAGCTACGATCAAGGGTATGGACGGAAAGGCGTTCAAGGTGACCAAGGGGGCGCCGCAGGTGATCCTTGAGTTGTCGGTCAATGCCGCGCAGGTAAAGTCCGTTGTTGATGTGGCCATCGACGGATTTGCGAAGCGAGGGTTCCGCTCATTGGGCGTGGCCCGGACGGACGCGCAAGGCCAATGGCAGTTTCTTGGCGTGTTGCCGCTTTTCGATCCCCCCAGAGAAGACTCCAAAGCGACCATCGCGACGGCCCGACAGATGGGAGTAAACGTCAAGATGGTTACGGGGGATCAATTGGCCATCGCTCGGGAAACCGCCGGACAACTGGGGATGGGCGCCAATATCCTGGATGCCGGCGGTTTTGGCGACACGAAGCATCACGAAACCGCGCAGTTGGCGGAGTCCATTGAGAAGGCGGATGGCTTTGCCCAGGTGTTTCCCGAACACAAGTTCCACATCGTGGACGTCCTACAGCAACGCGGGCACATCGTCGGCATGACCGGTGACGGGGTGAACGACGCCCCCGCGTTGAAGAAAGCCGATTGCGGCATCGCCGTTTCGGGTGCGACGGACGCGGCGCGCGCGGCGGCTTCCATTGTGCTGCTGACGTCCGGCCTGTCGGTGATTATCGATGCGATCAAGGAGAGCCGTAAAATCTTCCAGCGGATGAACAGCTACGCGATTTACCGAATCGCAGAGACGATCCGCGTATTACTGTTCATGACACTTTCCATCCTGATATTCAACTTCTACCCGGTTACGGCAGTGATGATCGTGCTCCTTGCCTTGCTCAACGACGGCGCGATCCTGTCCATTGCGTATGACAAGGTTCACTACTTCAACAAGCCCGAGGCTTGGAACATGCACATAGTGCTGGGGCTATCCACGGTTCTGGGGGTGGCAGGCGTGGTTGCCTCGTTCGGGCTGTTTTATCTTGGGGAACGCGTATTTCACCTCGACCGTGCGCACATCCAGACGCTGATGTACTTGAAGCTGTCTGTAGCGGGACATATGACGATTTTTGTCACGCGCACGCGCGGCCCGTTCTGGTCGATCCGTCCCGCGCGGGTTCTATGGGCAGCGGTGCTCGGCACGCAAATCGTGGCGACGTTGATAGCGGTTTATGGGCTGTTTATGACACCCCTCGGCTGGAGCTGGGCACTGTTCGTTTGGGGCTACGCGCTGGCGTGGTTCCTCGTGAATGACCGCGTAAAACTGTTCGCATATCGGATTTTTGACCCGACTAAAGCCCCATTGTTGGCCAAAAAGCCGCTCGATCTTACACCGCAGATCGCCACACGGGCCTATGAACTCTACGAGCAGCGAGGCCGCCGCGACGGCCAGGCAGATCGAGACTGGCTTGAGGCGGAGCGCGAGATGAGGAAGTGAATGAAATGAAGATGAACACACGGGGGGTGCGGACATGAAGCGCTGGAAGCGACGATTATTTCTTCTCGGAGGGACTGTTCTCGGCGGTGTTGTCCTCTATGTTGTATTCAGCTTTGTTTTTCTGGACTTTCTGGTCGATCTTTGGTGGTTCAGGGCCCTCAATTACGAAGGTTACTTCTGGTTAAGACAGGCGTATCGCTATTTGGTTTTTGTCGGCGTCACCCTCTCGTTTTTCTTTATCTTTTTTCTAAATTTCTGGGTGGCTTCCCGATACCTGGGCGCTTCAATTTCAACGACTGCCAAGACGGCAAAACCAAAGCAAGAACGCTACCGAAAACTGATCGAGATGTTTCGGCGGGGTTCTCTCAAGGTCTACGTCCCCTTCTCCTTGGCCCTGTCCATTCTTGTGGCGCTTCCCATTTTCAGCAAGTGGGAGACCTTTCTGCTATACATATTTGGGCCTGCTGCAGGCGTGACGGATCCCGTGTTCGGCCGCGACGTAAGCTATTATCTTTTTTCATTCCCCATATACGTTCTCCTTCAGGGTCGACTTCTGGTGGCCTGCCTGTTCCTGGTTCTTGGCCTTGCAATCCTTTACTGGTATGAAAATCGCCTGCTGGGCCGGACCGATCAGCACCTGCCCCCGGGAGCGAAGATCCATCTGAGCAGCTTGATTTTTCTCGTCCTGATCATCCAGGCTTGGGGCTATCTTCTCCAACGTTATGAACTCCTTTACAGCCAAGACCATGAGCCGCTTTTCTTTGGCCCCGGATTCGTTGAGATGCGTATTGTACTTCCGTTGATCTGGCTGTCCATTCTGTCGTTCAGCGGCACGGCTCTTTCGGTCGTCTTTTTTATTCACAGACGAAAAGGACTCAAGTTCTGTGTTTTTCTCGGCGTCAGTTTTCTTGTCTTCCTGGGCCTGCGCCATGCGAAATTCTTGCCGCAAATTGTGCAGGAATACAGCGTGAAACCGAATGAAATCATCAGAGAGAAACCTTTCATCAAAAATAGCATCGAGGCGACCCTCGCCGCCTATGATCTCAGCAAATTGGAAACCAGGGAATATCCGGTTGAACGGATCCCCTGGACGGCCAGTGATCCTGACGTTGAGTGGAATGTCCGCAACATTCCCGTGTGGGATAGAGAAATGCTCGAAGATGTGTACAAACAGCTTCAGGGAATCCGGCCCTATTATGACTTTCCCAGTGTGGATGTGGACCGCTACAATGTAGAAGGACGCTATCAGCAAGTCTATCTGGCTGCGCGGGAACTGAATGTTCTTAACCTTCCGAGCTATGCACAGAATTGGGTAAACCTCCACTTGCAGTATACGCACGGAAAAGGCGTGGTCATGACCCCTGCGGTGCAAGGGGGCGATGAGGTCATGACGTGGTTCATACAGGATATCCCGCCCCAGTCTGAATACGGATTCAGCATGCGGCAAGCCGATATCTATTATGGACTGATATCCGATTCCCCCTATGTCCTGGCCCCGAATGAGGTTGGCGAAATGGACTATCCGGCCAAAGAAACCAATGTTATGGCTGATTACGCCGGCCACGGCGGGGTGCGTCTTTCTTCCTTTTTCCGAAGGCTTCTGTTTGCCGTTTATTTGAAGGATAGAAACCTGTTTTTCACCACGAAGACCAATGAGAAAACCAGAGTCCTCTTTCGGCGCAGCATCCTGGAGCGGATCCAAGTGCTCACACCCTATTTTCTCCTGGACCAGGATCCTTACGTGGTGGTCACCTCCCAGGGCGTTTATTGGATCCAGGACGCCTACACGACGTCCGATCGCTATCCCAATGCTCAATCCGGTTACAACCAGTTCAATTATATGCGAAATTCCGTGAAAATCGTTGTTGACGCTTATAACGGGGACGTGACCTACTATATGGCTGATCCCAGTGATCCGATCATTCAGGCATACCGACGAATGTATCCCGGATTGCTGAAGGGCTTGGATCAAATGCCCGCCGAGCTGAAACCCCACCTGCGTTACCCGAAGGACTTTTTTGTGGAACAAATGGGTGTTTACGGCAAATATCATCAGACCGACCCGGAGCTTTTTTATCGGCAGGAGGATATATGGGATTTTGCCGGGGTTCAGGGCACGGCGGAGTCCGCTGCGATGAAGCCATATTATTTGACGCTCAACCTGGTCGAGCCGAACAGCCATGAGTTCTTGTTGCTCAGCCCTATGAGTCCGGCAGGGCTGGATAACCTGCGATCCCTGGCTGTGGCTAGATGCGACGGTGAAAACTACGGAAAAATGATTGTTTTCAGTTTCCCAAAAGGGGAGCAGGTTTATGGTCCATCCCAGATCAGTGCGCTCATAGATCAGGACACAACCATCGCCGAACAATTCACGCTCTGGGACCAACTCGGGTCGAAGGTCAAGCGAGGCAGGATGATCGTTTTGCCGATAGGGCCGATTGTTTTTTACATTCAGCCGGTTTATCTGGAGGCCGCTTCCGGCCTCAAGATTCCGGAGCTGAAGCGTCTGATCGTGAGCCAGGGCGATGCCGTCGTCATGGCTTCATCGTTGGGAGAGGCCTTCGGCCTTCTTGAGGCGCAGGTGAGAGAAAAGATGGAACATGAGAAAGGCGACTTTTCCAGTGAGGCTCCCGGTTCTCAGCCCCAGGCGCCTTCAAACAAGGAGGCTGAGACGAGTCAACCGTGATGGGCAGCGGCTGGGAGCTCGGTGGGTGGAACACAGGTCAATTGTTCGCTTGTTCCCGGGCATAGACACACCGGTTTTGCTATCTCTTTCCGATTGGGAGACGCTTGTCAATGTCTTCTGTAGACACCCTGAAACGAATAAAAGGGATTCTAAACGTTATCTATTCCAAGGGGGAAGCGGAGGCGTTTTTCAGGGATTTGAAAAACCTCATGGACCTCTATGGAAGAAGCGAGGAGATCGTAAAAAGGAGACGCAAATATGGCGACCGGGTCGTTCTAGATGAAAAAGACGCTGTTCTGATCACCTATCCTGACACGATACATAAGAAAGGTGAAAAGCCCCTCCATACCCTCCACCGCTTTCTGAAAAGGTATGTCAAAGACGCCGTGTCAGGCGTACACATCCTCCCCTTTTTTCCCAGCAGCTCCGACGGCGGCTACGCCGTCATGGATTACAAAAGCGTGGATCCACGACTCGGTACCTGGGAGGAGGTCCAGGAGATTGCAGGAGAGTATCGTCTTATGGTGGACCTGGTCATGAATCATGTGTCGAGCCAATCCAAGTGGTTTTCCCGATTTGTTCAGGGAGACAGGCGATATCGGGACTATTTCATTTGGAGTGACAACAGAATGGACAGGCCCGAGGTGTTCCGCCCCCGCGATTTACCGCTGCTCACGAAATTCAAGACGGCCATGGGGGAGAAATACCTCTGGACCACCTTCAGTCCGGATCAGGTTGACCTAAACTTCAAAAACCCCGAGGTCCTTCTCAGGATCATCGACGTTTTTTTGTTTTACTTCTCCAGGGGTGTTGAAATCATTCGGCTGGATGCCATCGGATACGTGTGGAAAGAGCCACATACCCGTTGCGTGAATCTCTCCAAAACCCATCAGATTGTCAGGCTTTTGAGAGCCATACTGGAATACGCTGTACCCTATGCACTCATTTTAACAGAGGCCAATTTTCCGTATAAGGACAATGTGGCTTACTTGGGCGAAGGCCATGAAGCCAACATGGTGTATAATTTTTTACTTCCACCGCTTGTTCTGGACGCCTTTGCGCGTAAAGATGCAAGATATATACGGAAGATATCGAACAGAACAAGAGGAGATTTGCTGTTTTTTGACTTCCTCGCCTCACATGACGGTATAGGGCTTTCGAGTGCCAAAGAAATTCTCAGCAAGCAGGAATTTGACCATTTGCTCCGACTTACGGAATCTCATGGTGGGCGCATATCCTACGACAGGAAAAGCAACAGCAAGGCACCCTATGAACTCAATATCACCTATTTCGATGCCATCAACGACCCGAACAATCCCACAGACCCACTGGCAGTGAAAAGGTTCATCGCTTCG
>Ga0307423_1000135_pt1 | contig 46862 bp, 44 predicted proteins | sample SalMarWE160310MG_FD_202154 | JGI IMG/M metagenome (GOLD analysis project Ga0307423, IMG submission 202154) | Salt marsh sediment microbial communities from the Plum Island Ecosystem LTER, Massachusetts, United States - WE1603-10 | ecosystem: Environmental > Aquatic > Marine > Intertidal zone >...
ATGAGGTTCCCTTCCATTGATACTATCTGAATCGAGCCGACGCACATAAAAGTAGGCGTGAAAATTATGTCCGGAATATTATGTGATATCTGCAAGACCAGACCTGCAACAGCTAAAGTTACAGTGTTACAAAATGGACAGAAAAAAGTTTTACATGTCTGCACACAAGATTTGCGGAAACTCCAACAGCAATCTACTTCACCCTTTGACCGAATGTTCGGTGGCCCCTTGTCAGATAATTTATTCCAAGACATTGACGAGTTCGAAAACTTTTCCTCAAGATTGGGATATCCATTGCCGCGTCATCGTGAAGCAGTGGACATCGACCAGTACCTCTCTACCCACACAAAAGAATTGCTTCAAGAAGCCGCCCAGACAGCTTTAAAGTTCAAACGTGACGAAGTGGATACGGAACACCTGCTCTATGCAATTTCCAATAGCGACGTTGTTAAAGAAATTTATAAGCAGTTCAAAGTCAACCCAGATGAAATTAAAAACTACATTGAAGCAAACACGCCTAAAGGCGAGAGGGAAGTCAAGCAAGGCGAAGCAACCCAGCTTTACATTTCGCCAAGAGTCAAAAACGTGTTCGAACTAGCTTTCCAAGCAGCTCAAGAGCTCGGCCACAGCTACATCGGCCCAGAACATCTGCTTGTCGGACTTATAGAAGAAGAAGACGGCATGGCAGGAGACCTTCTCCGCAAGTACGGCTTGTCGCCACAAGCAGTCAGGCAAAAAATCATCAAAGTCGTCGGTAAAGGAGCCCAAGAAGGGCGCGTAGAAGCACAAAGTACCACACCTCAGTTAGACAAGTACTCAAGGGATTTGACAAAGCTTGCCCGAGAAGGAAAGCTCGACCCAGTCATTGGTCGCGCAGATGAAATTGAGACAACAATTGAGATTTTGGCGCGTAGAACAAAAAACAATCCAGTATTGATTGGTGAACCAGGCGTTGGCAAGACTGCAATTGTCGAAGGACTTGCCCAGAGGATAATGCATGAAGAGGTTCCGGAAGTACTTCAGGGTAAACGGTTAATCGAACTTAACATTAATTCTTTGGTTGCGGGTTCGAAGTACCGTGGAGAATTTGAAGAAAGAATTAAAAAAGTTATAGATGAAGTGTTAGCCCAGAAAGACGACCTGATTTTGTTCGTGGATGAACTACACACTATTATGAAAGCTGGGGGAACTGGTGAAGAAGGCGGTTTGGATGTTTCCCAGATCATTAAGCCGCACTTAGCCCGTGGTGAGTTGCATCTAATTGGAGCAACAACTCTGAATGAATACCAGAAACACATCGAAAAAGATGCGGCTCTTGAACGCCGGTTCCAGCCAGTTTTCATTTCTGAGCCGACGGTTCCCCAGACCATCGAGATACTGCGAGGTCTCCGCGACCGCTATGAAGCTCATCATAAAGTGAAAATCACAGATGAAGCTATTGTTGCTGCTGCAGAATTATCTGACAGGTATGTTGCTAACCGTTTCTTGCCAGACAAAGCCATTGACCTCATCGATCAAGCGGCTGCGCGGGTTAGAATTGGCATTACCTCGCGTCCACCAGAAGTTGCTGAATTGGACAAAAAGATTAACGCGTTGAAACGGGAGCGCGAATCGGCTTCTTTGCGCAAGAAATTTGAAGACGCTAAGAACTTGGAAGCAAGAATTGAGAAGCTGGAGAAACAGCGTTCTGAGACTGAAAATAGGTGGCGCAAAGAGAAAGGCGTTACTACTTCTGAAGTCAAGCGGGTGCACATTGCTGAAATTGTCTCCAAAGTCACGGGCATTCCAGTGACAGACTTAACTCAGGAGGAGAAAGAGAAGCTGCTCAAAATGAAAGAAAGACTGCATGAACGAATTATTGGTCAAGAAGAAGCGGTGAAGGCGGTGTCTGATGCTATTCTTCGAAGCCGAGCAGGGCTTACTGAAGGTAAACGTCCTATCGCAGCGTTCTTATTCATTGGCCCAACAGGTGTAGGCAAAACTGAACTTGCCAAAGCTTTAGCGTGGGTAGTGTTTGGCGACGAAGATGCAGTTGTTAGAATTGACATGTCGGAGTACATGGAACGCCACACAGTCAGCCGGTTAATTGGTGCTCCACCGGGATATGTCGGCTACGAGGAAGGCGGCCAGCTAACGGAAATAGTGCGGAGAAGACCGTATTCGGTTGTCTTGCTGGATGAAATCGAGAAAGCGCATCCAGAGGTAGTTAACATTTTGCTGCAGGTATTTGACGAGGGGCGCTTAACAGACGGGAAAGGGCGAGTTGTCGACTTCACCAACACTATCATTATTGCAACTAGTAACATAGGTTCTGATATTATTCAAGAGAATTTGACTGCTGCAAAAGCCAAGCCATATGACGCGCTTAAAAAAGAGTTAATGGGTATACTTAACCGGCAGTTTAAGCCAGAATTCTTGAACCGAATTGATGAGATAATTTTGTTCCACGCCTTAACAAAAGAGCAGATCAAACTTGTTATCCAGTTGCAACTTGAACGGGTAAAACGCACTGCGCGAGGGCAAGGAATAGAATTGAAATTTGCCGGTGCAGTGTTGGATAGACTTGTAGATGTCGGTTATGTACCTGAATTTGGTGCTCGAGAATTGAAGCGCAAGGTTCAAACAGAGATAGAAACGCCACTTGCCAGAGAAATTTTGTCGGGAAGCATTGTTGCTGGTGATGTGATAGGGGTTGACTTTGATACGTCAAGTAGCAAAGTGACATTTGTTAAACAGTAAGTTCGAATGGGGTTGCTGGTGTTTGTGATGGGATGGACTTGACCCCGTTTGTGGGATAGTCCTAGCGAACTTGTTATGTTAGAAATAATGTTGACGAACTTGTTTTTACTAGTAAATTGGGGTTCGAGTCCCTTTCCCGGCGTCATTTTTTACTCCCTTTTTTGAGGCTATTTTGGAGAAGCGATCTTGTTTTAGCCTTTGTAGTCAGCCCCTCAGAGACGACGTAATTTAGGGGGGAATTTTGACTAGTAAAAAAATTTTTTCGAAAGAACGGAACTTGGGTTGTTTGCCTGCGCGCGGTAAGAACTATGGAAATGTAGCAAATTCTGCGCTGTGCTGAATTAGATATGCGATTGCCCATATTACCATCACTATATACGCTACCCACAGCCATGTAGGGACAGGTCCATGAGAGTCTCTTATCACACCTGCGAAGTCATCCGAGTTTTTCTCAGTTTCTTCCACTGTAAACTCGTCCGAACTCCTAACCATGAGATACATGAGAATTGAGCCTGCCGCGACAATAGCCAGCGTTATATACGCGTAAACTGGGTTTACCGCCACGATGTAAGCGGTTAACGCCATGCGATCAAGCATCATTTTCTTCTTCATCCTCCTCTAAAGGTTGATGTTTCAAATGTTCATTTTCCTTAAACTGTCCTGACTTAAACCCCCATAAAACAAAGCCTATGGATATGCACGCCATCAGGATAGAGCCTATTACGTAAATGAGCATGTCTACGTCCAACAAAGTCGCCTCCTTCCCGTTGACATTTGCATTACTTTCTTCAGCTTTGTCCACTCCAAAAATTTCCCGAGTTTTCGGTATTGTAAGTTCCAAAGCAGAATACCCGCAAAAATGCTTGTCACTCCAGCAACGCTTGAGGCTATGCTGCCCGTTGTAACGGGTTGCATAAGGTTTCTGCCGAAAGCGTCACTGTACTGGGGCGCCCATTTGGCGTTGTAATCTTCAGGTGTGCTGAAGCTCTGCTCATAGAATATTACTTGGTAGACTTCCTCGTCACTTAGAACCCACTTCCATGGTGGCATGTTAGTGGTTTCAACCCCTTCTTTTACTTTCCACACCCATCGCCCATAATTCGGAAAATCGCCTCCAGACTCTGTGAAGTTCGCAGGTTCAGGCATTATGTATCCCCCAGGGGTTTTAATCGAAGCAGGTCCATCGCCTTGGCCGCTGTCTCCGTGGCATTGAGCGCAATACAAAGTATAAATCGCTTTACCGTCCTCAAAATCCTGCATAGTACCGCTTATCCCTGGCGCGTTTAGCACGTTCATAGCGAAATCGTCGCCCTCCGCATCTGAAATGTCGCCTGAAATGGTTCTTACAGAACCCAAAACAAAGCTCATCTCATAAATTGCCACTAATCCTACTTCAGTATCATTTAACGACAAGCCCCACGCAGGCATTGCCGTGCCTGGTACGCCTTCGGTTACTCGCCAGATGTGGTAATAGTCTCCTGGAAATGTTGAAATGCGTTCGTTCAGGTTCGCTGGCTGCGTTATTACATGTCTCGCGTATGGTCCTTGAGCGTTGCCTGAGCATCCGTGGCAGGCTAGGCAGCGTTGAGTATAGTTAGCTTTTCCCATGTCAAATATGACTGCCCACTGGTCGCCCAGCGCGGTGTCTCCAGAGTAAACATCGTTTTCAGCGTCGTACCTCAGCTTTACCTGCATCATTAAAGGTCCGAAAGGATTAGACGCGTTGACGTATTCTGGTGGCACATCTGGATGGTAAGCTTTCCCTCCTGTCACTGAATCATCTACCTGAAGGTCTTCTTGCCCTAGGTGTTGAATGTAAGCTGTTAACGCGTCGATTTCATGGTCGCTGAGGAAATTGAAGTTAGGCATTACTGACCCTGGGCTTACACTTCGTGGGTCTCTATCATGAAGGTGATGCCAGATCGTGGGGCGCATTCCTCCGATTTGGGCAAGGTCTGGTCCTGTTCTCTCCGTACCCAGAGCATGTGGGCTGTCAAAAACGTAGTCTCCTTCGAGCGATGCGTTTCCTATGCCCCAATCGTACAGTCTCACTTGCTGGGAGTGACAGTAGAAACAGCCTAGGCTCATGTATAGGCTTCTGCCTTCTGCTTCAGGTTCGTTGTACTCGTGGGCTCTGTCGCTGGGTGGCACATCAAGCAGAAACATGAAAGGAGCGGCAACAACCATGCTGACCATTAGCAGGAAGACAGCTAGACCGCCTGCAACTAACGGGAATAAGTTATAGTGATGAGCTCTCTTCTCGATAATTTTGATTTCTTTTTTGATTGCCTTTTCAAGTTTCTCCAGTTCCTCCTCTAACTTCTTTTCCAGTTCACTCATTTCTGCTCGACACCTCCGTAAGTTTCCAAGTTTTTATGGTGAACAAGCGGCTTTGACAGGAAAGTCAATATCATGTTGATGGCGAAAAGAAACGCTGAAACCACAACGATCCCTCCGCCTATTGCTCTGAGAATGAAGTAAGGTTGCAGATCAGGCAACGTTTGCGCTATCGTCAAGTGCGCGTACCACGAAGCGTTAGCCACTAAACCTGCAAGCATCATTCCTGCCATGAAAATTATAAAGCCCATGAAGGTCACCCACCAAGTTATATCCATAAGTTTTTTGCTGTAGAGTTTCTTTCCAGTGATTCGGGGAACTAGCCAAAACATGCAACCCATAATTGAGATTCCAAAAGCCGCATACAACGCCAAATGCGAGTGCATAACTGGCCATTGTGAAAAGTGAAGATACAGGTTCATGTCTCGGAAAGCCTGAAAAGTGCCTTGGATGGAGACGAAGATATAGTTGATGAACCCAAACAGGATGAACCTTAACGGCACGTTACTGAAGATGCCGCTCCACGCTCCACGAATAGTCATTCCAATATTTGCTCCAAAGGTCAGAACAGAGAACATCATCAAAGCACTCGTTGAAACCGCTATGGTTTTGAGCCATTCTGGAATAGGTGCTTGCAGTATATGGTGTCCACCTACTCCCGTGTAAAAGAAAGCTAAAGCGAAGAAACTGATTAACGACAGCGTTACACTGTACAGTGCGCGCTTCGTTAGCTTGGGTATGAAGTAGTACCATAGACCAAACCCAAACGGCGTGAACCACAGTCCCAAGACGTTGTGCCCATAAAACCAGTTAACCACTGCATCGGTCAAGCCGAACAATGCCCCGGTTGGCGGTCGCCAAATAACGTTACCAATGATGTATACGATTGGAAACCAAAGAAACATAGCTGCGTAAAACCACAAGCTTACGTAGAGCTTGTGTTCTCTTCTTTTCATTACTGTACCGAGTACGTTGACCCCTATCAGGATTAGGGTGATGATTATCGCGATGTCGACAATCCACGGCATTTCCGCGTATTCTCTTGCCTGCGTGTCACCGTTCAAAATCAGCAAAACTCCTGCTATGACTCCTACGTTCCACAGCACCGCTGCGAACTTTGCGATATTAGGTCTATACAAAGCAGTTTTGCTTAGTCTGGGGACTATGTAATACATTATGCCGATTAGGCCCGAAGATAGGAAGCCGAAAAGTAATCCGTTCACGTGTGCGGGTCGGATTCTGCCGAAAGTTAACCACGCAGCATCAACAAGAAATGTTGGAACGAAAAATTTTATCGCCATTATCAAACCAAAGACCGTGAAAATGGGAAACCAAAGCATCGCGAAATAAAACCATATTTTGCTAACCGAATCTGCACTTTTCAAATCAGGGTGCTTCTTCTCACTCTGTTCTCCAAGAGATTCCGACAAGAAATTCAAGACCACTTTTCTTTTCAGCTTTTTGCCTTATTAAAATTTGTGTTGGAACGTATCTACAACATGTGTCATGTTAGGCTGGATTTAACGTAGAAAGCGTTTATAATCTATGGCTAATAGAGTGGTGGTTGGAGTGGGGGTCTTATCGTTACTTACGACGAAGTCCATGAGTGGATGGCATTTGCTAATCTTGTAATCCAGATAGCGATTTTACTATTAATAGGGTTAAGCTTGTTGCTTAAGAAGAGAAAAATGTTCGTTTGGCACGGCAACGTCATGCTTGTTGCCGTTATGATTAACGGGCTGTTATTGATTTCGCATATGGGACCATCGCTTATCTATCTTTTGAGAGAAGAGATACCTGTTTTAGATTCTGTCACCTTCGTGGGCCTGTTTCATGGTATTGTCGGTGCGGTAGCCGAGTTTCTTGGAATATGGCTGGTTGGCACTTGGGCTTACGTGCAGTCAGAAACCAAATATTGCATAAAAAGGAAAAAGTTAATGCGAATAATCTTGGCTTTTTGGATAGTCGCATTAGGCTTGGGGTTCTTGTACTACGTGTTGCATATCGTTTTGGGTTAGTGCATGCTTAATCTGGCTTTTCTTGTCTTTCGCGTGCAGCCGTGACAATTTGTAACGATATGCTGACAACCATCACTGCGACTCCTGCCCACACCAAATAGATAAGCGGGCTTATTTGCACTGTTACTTCTACACTCTCAGGCAAGACGTTATTTCCAATCAACGATTGCGTAAGCGACTCATACAGTGAATCTGTATAATCGAAGTGTAAGTAAACGTCCCCTGTTTCCGTCGTTAAAATCAACGGTCTTAGTACTAACCCGTAGTTAGGATAAAAACTGGCGTGAAAGCTTTTCTGATACGTTTTTCCGAGATAGTGGATTGTTACGTCACTGCTTATTGTCGAGCATTCTGGGACGCTGGCGTTCAATTGTTCGGTGTAAACGCTTGATTGACTGTTGCTAACTGTGAAATTGGAAATTTCCAGGCTTACTCCCAAACCTTCAACTGGAGTGCTAGGTTTTACGTCGGTGATTGTTTGCGTATTCTTTGCGCCTGCGCTCACGAAAACTCCTATGAGGAGCACAATTATTCCTACGTACATGAGACTCTGGCCAAACAGTTTAATTGACCTTTTCCGCGACACTTGAATAAGCTTGTAGATAACAGCTAAGAAAGCCGAACTTAGTAACGGAAGGCTTAGAACGGCTAGAACATTGATTGCTGGAAAGTGAATAAGAACCATGAAAAAACCAGTGCCTAAAGCGCCAATCACTATTAACAGCAGTCGAACAAATGGAGTTTTCTCGGTAAAGCTGCAACCGATTAACGCTGCAATAAAAGCCATAACGAAAGGAAAAGTCCAAATGTTATAAGAAAAATTCGGAAAAGCTAAGCCGGCAAAACACACAATGGCTATGAAAATCACTGCCCAAAAACCTATAAAAGAAGACTTCGCCACAGAAGTTTTTTCAACTTCCAGTTTGAAAAGAGGCTGCCGTTTCACTCTTTTTAGATAGAAGAAATACCCTATCATCCCAAAGGAGAATGCCATCATTATAGGGGCGACCGGCGAAATGGCATAAGAATGGACCGACTGAGTAAAACCACCCCTCGTTAAGGCGCTCAAGAAAACGAGGCTCGCAAACGTTATCAAGATCATGAATTCTTGAGTGAAGCTTTTTTTGTTTTTGAATAGTGAATTGAACAGGAAGTATGCTGTGAGAAAAAGCCATGGCAGCAAAGACGCTGTTTCTACGGGGTCCCAAGCCCAGTATCCGCCCCAGCCCAAAACTTCGTAAGCCCAAACTCCTCCTAAAGCGATTCCAAGTGTTAAGAGCAACCAAGCTAAGATTGTGGAAGCTCGAAATATTTTGCTGCGGCCTAGCTCATTACCCGTTTTCATGCTTGCAAGGGTTAATGTGTATGCTAGAAGCACGAAAGCATAAGCAGCAAACACTATGGGCGGGTGGATAGCCATCCAAAACGTCTGCAATTGGGGATTAAGACCTTTACCCTCTACAGGAGCTATCGCAAATTGTTCAAATGGGTTCTTAACCAAGCATATAAATAGGAAAACTATTACAATAATGCTGAAAACTTGGCTTGCCGTAACATTAAACCTTTTCGTTCTTTTGTAAGCATAAACCCTAAGCGCAAGATAAAACGAGCTGAGTATTAAAGTCAGAAACAACATTGATCCTCTAGCGCCGCCCCAACTGGCATAAACCTTAGACATAAGCGGCAAACTTGAAGAACTGTAAGAGTAGGCTTCAATAAACGAAAAATTGTTTCCCACGAATGCTTGCAAAAACATTACATAAGATATCACGATTAACGCAAAAGCAAGTATAACCGCGTAAAGTCCGTAGCTGTTTCTCCGTTTTTCATTCAGTTTCGACATAGATAACAGCGTTAAATCGGAGAAAGAAAGTAGTGCAGCTGTAATTAGGAAAACTGTTTCGTACTCCATTTCAAACTCCAACGTAACTACAGAAATGATTCTAACCGCGTTGTTATTTAAAACATGCTGTCGACAATTTCTGCAGTAAAACGCACATGCTTTTGTCTTATACCTAGTTTACTAGTAAATTGGGGTTCGAATCCCTTCCCCGGCGACACTTCTTGCGATTTGGAGGTTAACACTCTGAGCTGTCACTACGTTGTCGAAAACACAGCTGGCGTGCCTTACGCCCTCTCCAGACAAAAGGTTTTTCTGTCGATGCTTCTGTACTACCTTTGGTTGCGTTTTGTTATGAAAACATATGATCTGATTTTGATAGGAACAGGTTCCGGCATGGAACTGGTAGACGTTATGATTCAGAGCAATCACCACATAAAAGTAGCGGTAATAGACAAAGACACGCCTGGAGGAATCTGCCTCACCCGAGGCTGCATCCCATCCAAACTTCTGATATACCCTGCTAACCTCGTGAAAACTGTTGAGGGCACGTATGCGTTCGGAATCCACGCTGAAATAAAGCGCATAGACTTCGAAGCCGTGATGCAGCGGATGCGTTCAATAATTAACCGCGACATCAAGGCCATACGAAACGGGCTCTCACAAAACAAAAACATAGACTACTACACTGACCCGGCCGAATTCACCGCTCCCTATACCTTGAAGGTCGGGAACGAAACAATCACTTCCAAACTGATTTTTCTGTCCACAGGGTCTAGGCCGTCAATCCCTCCAGTAGACGGTCTAAAGGAAACTGGTTACCTGACAAGCGACACAATCCTCCAGATAAGTACGCTTCCACGCAGCACAGCCATCATCGGAGGAGGCTACATAGCCGCAGAATTCGGGCATTTCCTCTCAGCCATGGGTTCCAAAGTCACCATAATAGGGCGAAACCCGCAGTTTATCCCCGAAGAAGAGCCCGAAATCTCCATCATCGCCAAAAAGGAACTGCAGAAACACGTCACGGTACTTACCAACCACGAAGTACGTAAAGCCGAAGCCACACCAGAAGGCAAAAAATTAACCGCCTTCGACCGCACCAACAAAAAAGAAACCGTGATTGTAGCCGAAGAAATTCTTGTGGCAACAGGCAGGCGGTCTAACTCGGACATTTTGCAACCTGAAAAAGCCGGGATAAAAACAGACTCCAAAGGTTTCATCGTAGCCGACGAGTACATGCAGACTTCGCAACCGGGCATATGGGTGTTAGGCGACGCCGACGGAAAATACCTGTTCAAGCACGTGGCAAACTACGAAGCCCGCCTAGTCTTCTACAACGCAGTGCTGAACAAGAAAATCAAAGCTGACTACCACGCGGTTCCCCACGCAGTGTTCACCGACCCCGAAATCGCAAGCGTGGCATTAAGAGAGAAAGAAGCAATAGAACAATACGGCAAAGACAACGTGCTAATGGGCTTCTTCAAGTACTCTGACACCGCCAAAGGCGAAGCCATGGCCCGAAAAAACGACTTCGTCAAAGTCATCGTCAAACGCGACACAGGAAAAATTCTAGGCGCGCACATCATAGGGCCTCAAGCCTCAGTTCTCATTCAAGAAATAGTGAACCTCATGTACACGGAAAAGCAAACTTTCGAACCACTTAACGAGGCCATGCACATCCACCCTGCACTGAGTGAGGTGGTGGCAAGGGCTTTCCAGTCCCTTATGGTTCCCGACCAGTATCACCATTATCTGGAAGAGCATTCGAATCTTCCGCTGGGCTAAGCTGCAAAAAATATGGGTGAAAGCAGAAACCGCCTGTTTCACTAACCTGTCTGCAATCTCGGCGCTTCCTTCAAGGCATCCAGCATCTCTTGAATTTGAGACTGTGACAAGTTGCAGGTGTTCAAATCTTTTAGGAATGTGAACTTTTCTTGCGCGTTTTCCAGCTCGTGTAACCTTTCCCATTCCACCTTGATGTTGCCAGAGAGGCTGCTCCGGTCTATGCTACTGGTCCATGTTCCCGGCTGCAGGTTTGTACGCTTTTCGTCGGCAACGGTGAAGGGACCTATTAACTTGTCGGATTCAGAGATGTATAGAAAGATAACCGCGTCTGTTTCTATCTCTTGGGCGACATCCACCTGTTCACTTGAGCAGGTGTACCGCTTGTTTTTTACGCAGTCTTTGAAAGAGGTCGAATTGCAGACAAATACGTAACCCACGTACATAGCTAAGTACTTCTTGTTCTTCCTTAAATCTGTTGGTATATCCGCATCGCGAAGATTTAACTCGTGAATTGTTGCTTTCCCCTGTCTTTAGTGAATTTGGAGTGAAATCCTTTCGGAGAGGCTCCATTTTTAGGCGGTTTTCGAGGTTTTTTGGTGAAAAAAGCGGTTTCTCTCTTTACAAAGCTGTGCATAGTTGAATTGGATTCAGACGCCTGTTTTTGCTAGTAAAATAACTACAGGAAGAAAAGCTCGTTCACTTTAACTGCTTTTTAATGCTTCAAAAAGCGATTACTTTCTGTTAGATGACACCACAAATGTTAAAGTAGCATGCATCCAATAATTGGTCAAAAACTGTCGTTTAGAATCGTGATCTGATGCCTCAGCCTGGCTCATCTTTAATCCAAGGAAATTACGTTCCCCCAGTTACACGCCGTATTGAAGATTGGAAATCAAGGCTCATAGACTTGTCACAGCGAAATAACATGTTATACTTCAGACCCATTAAGCGCGGAACGCTTTCGGTCTCCAGCCCAAGCATAGAAAAAATTTTTAGCAGGCTTGTTTTACGAAAACGGAAATTGGAGTTTTTTTTGCCTCCCGAAGAAAATGAAAATCATAGGCAGAACCTGTCACCTGCTGTTGAGAGAAATCCTCATCGAGCGGCAAACCAGCTTGTATGCGAAGTGCCCAGCAGAACAGACCTTGAAAAGACCCTTAGGACCCTCTACAGGCGTTCACTCTCCGATTACAGAGAGCGGGGCGTGCGTATCTTACATGCTGCTTTCGGAATGCTGGTTTGGAAAGAAAAAGACACATCCGAGGAAGTGCGGTCTCCTTTAATTTTTGTGCCAATCGAGTTGGCAAGAGAGACTTTTCGGGAACCTTTCTCCATATCCGTTCCTCCCGTAGAAGAGGAAACCGTTCTAAATCCTGCTTTACAAGTGAAACTTAAGAATGACTTTGAAATCGAGCTTCCCCCTTTGCCTGAGTACTGGGATTACCAAAGCTTAAGCACCTACTTCAACGACATCACCCAAATCGCTAACGAACTCGGATGGAAAGTAGAAACCACCGTGGAAATCGGGCTCTTCTCGTTTCACAAACTAGTTATATACAACGACCTCGACACCAACGAGGAAATAATCAAGCAACATCCCATAATTCGAGCAATTGCCGGAATCAAAGACGTGCAACTTACCCAAAGTTCTCTGCCTGAAGAAAAAGACGTAGACAAGATACAACCCCCTGAAAAAACCTTCCAAGTCTTGGAAGCCGACAGCAGCCAAAGAGTATCAATCGAATACGCCCTGCGAGGACAAAGCTTTGTCATGCAAGGCCCTCCAGGCACAGGTAAAAGTCAAACAATCGCAAACATAGTTGCCGAATGCATAACTCAAGGCAAATCTGTTCTCTTCGTAAGCGACAAAATGGCCGCCCTCGAAGTGGTTTATAAACGACTCCGCGAGGTCGGCTTGTCTTCCTTCTGTCTGGAACTTCACAGCAGCAAAGCCAACAAGCGCGAAGTTGTGGCCGAGCTTAAACGGTGCCTCGATGAACAGCTTGTTCCTCGCAAACTGCCGTCACCGCACGATTTCGAGAAGATGTCGTCGTTGAGAGACGGCTTGAACAACTATGTTGTTGCGCTCCACAAAAAACGTCCCACTCTGCAGCAGAGCGCGTACGAAGTACTAGGAGAACTTTCAAGTCTTGAATGTGTTCCCTACGTCGCCCTTGAGATGCCGAACCCAGGAGGTTTGACTCCTCAAAAGATGCGTGTGTTAGAGGATTTAATGTACCGCCTGAAAAACGTTTGGCGCGTAGTTGATGACCCCGAATTTCCATGGCGTGGATATCGAGTAAACACCTACAACGTGGAAGTTCGTTCAGAACTATCAACGTTCCTCGCCAAGATACTTACGACCATAAACGCGTTAAGAACGGAAGCAGGCACATTCGCAAATCAGCTGGGCTTGGACAAGCCATCAACGTTTGATCAGGTGAAATGGCTAATTGAAATCGGCAACCTTCTCTTGGAAAGCCCGAAACCCGAAGCAAGCTGGGTAACAAATCCTAACCTTGATCAACTCATCTCGGAAGCAAAAACCTACCAGGCCACGTCTGAATGGTGTAAAACAACCCGAAGTCGCATACTCGAACACTACAACACGGCTCTCTTCAGCTTAGCTCTAACACGCTCTGCAGAATTCGAAGAAGCCCTCACGGCAATTAACAAGCTGCTTTTGCTTACTAACATAGAAGAAAGCATGCTTCTTGAAAAGCGAGACACACTCTCGGGTTTTGTCAAGGATACGCAGGTTCTATCCAAAAAGTGGAACGAGACATCACAGCAGCTTGCCCAGCTTTTAGAAGTATCGACAGAAAACATCACCCCCGAACGCGTGAGACAACTATTCCGAATTGCCCTTGTATGCTTCTCTGAAGAAAAACCCGAACCGCAATGGCTAGATCCCTCTTATTTCCTGCAGGTTAAAGCCTTTCCGAAAATGAAAAAGGACTATGAGGAACACCGCTCACTGAAGCTTAAGATAGAAAAAACGTATAAAGACGAAATTTTCGACATAGACCTTGATGAATACATAAGACGCTATAACGATCTCTACAAAAGTTCTCTTCGATGGTTCCGCCCAGGTTTCTATCACGATCAAAAACAGATATCCCTGCTAACCCATGACGGCAAGGTTCCTAAATCCGTTTTGCAAGATTTAGTTGACGCACGTAGACTGAAAACGCTAAGCTCCAGAATTGACGCCTCAGCTGAAACAGTTCATGAAATGATAGGTCACTTCTATCAAGGATACGAAACAGACTTTCAACAAGCAGAAAAAGCCATAGAAACCACATCAGAACTATTCAGAATATCAGGCGCCGCAGGTATACCTGAAAAAATAGCCCAGTTAGTCTCATACGGCTCAAACCCCCCGCTCATAATCAAACAGCTCGGCAATGAACTACACGACTCATTCGAAAAATGGCACAAACTTGCCGAAGAGCTAAGCCCACTACTGCCCATGTCTCGCCTACCCTACTCAAGTTTGCCGCTGTACGAGACGCCTCTAAGCCTGCTTCAGGACTGGACAAGCTCAGTTGAAAAACAACTAGACGCTCTTTGTGAACTTACCGAGGAAGCCTTGAAAACAAGCAAGGGCGAAAAGCCACAAACCTACAAGCAGCTAATAGCTGACCTCAAAGACGCAGAAAGTGTTAGGAAAAAAGAGGCGGAAATTCTCGATGACCGCGAGCTTCTCCTAAAGAAATTTGGCTTCCACTTCTCAGGACTCGAAACCTCTTGGGAAGACATTCTTTCGGTTCTTAACTGGACTAGAAAACTTCAAGTGTTGTTTGGGTCTTCGCAGATTCCTGAAGCTTTTGGAGAAATCGTTTCCCTTGGAGCCGCACACGCTCCCTCAAACACTGAGCTGATTAGTCATTACGATGCAGCCTTGAAATCCTTGGCGGCTTTGGAATCCCGTTTCGACACCGAGTTAACGTATAAGGGTCAGAAACTGCAAAAAATGGACATTGAAGCGATGCAGACCAGGCTTAAATGGCTCCGAGAACACGTTGATGACCTGCAAGTTTGGGTTGACTTTAAAGAAACGAAACGTCTTTTCTCGCTAAGAGGCTTATCCGCCTTCTTCGATCGTCTCGTCAAGAATCCTCCTCCCGGCTCCCAGCTTGTGGACATATTCCGCAAAGCCGCGTACCAGGAGTGGATTAATCACCTGTACGCCGAGGACCCGCAGTTAGGCGAGTTTAGACTGGAAAAGCACGAGCAGCTTATCGCCGACTTCGGCAAAGTGGATCAAAAGCTGATTCGCCTATCTTCAAACCGTGTGATAGAGGCTGTAAACGGCAGAAAGCCACAGGACATACTTATCCAAGCAAACGACTCAGAAGTAACCACTTTGCTTAAGGAAGCCGTGAAAAAGAGGCAGCTGATGCCCATCCGCACTCTTTTGCAGCGGATTCCCCACCTGCTTTCGCGGCTTAAACCCTGCTTGCTCATGAGTCCCATGTCTGTAAGCCAGTTTCTCCCCCCTGAACTGATGAAGTTTGACGTAATTCTCTTTGACGAAGCATCTCAGATTGTTCCTGAGGACGCGATTGCCACTATCTACCGTGGAAAAACAATTGTCATAGCAGGCGACAACAAGCAACTGCCGCCTACCTCTTTCTTCCAGAAATCTCTGCTTGAAGATATTGACTGGGACGAAGTCAGCGACGAAACCGTTGAGGTTTTCGACAGCATACTTGATGAAGCCGTGGGGATTGGGCTTCCGGTGAAGACTTTGCGGTGGCACTATCGCAGCAAGCATGAAGAGCTGATTGCCTTCTCTAACAATCACTTCTATGATGGAACTCTCATAACTTTCCCATCAGCAATAGCCCAAAACGAGGCTCTGGGCGTGAAATTGGTGCATGTTCCAGACGGTGTTTATGATCGGGGCGGTCAACGTAACAATCTGAAAGAGGCGGAGGTTGTTGCCGACTTGGTGTTTGATCATTTTGAACGATACCCCAAGAAAACTCTTGGAGTGGTAACCTTCAGTATAGCCCAGATGGATGCTGTTGAAGAAGCTGTGGACCGCCGTCGCAGGCAACACCCTGAGTGCGAGCACTTCTTCAAGGAGGACAGGTTAGAGGGCTTTTTCGTTAAGAACCTGGAGAACGTTCAAGGTGACGAGCGTGATGTGGTAATAATTTGTCTGGGCTATGGTCACGACATAGAGGGCAAGATGACTATGAACTTTGGGCCTGTTAACCGGGCTGGAGGAGAACGGCGATTAAATGTTGCGGTTACGCGCGCCCGCGAGAGAACTATTCTTGTTTCTTCCATTAAATACTCGGATATTGACTTAGAAACCGCCAAGTCAGAAGGCATTGTTATTCTGCATGACTATCTTGAATATGCTGAAAAAGGTCCAGAGGTATTGAAGCTGGCAGCTCTCAAACCCGCTGAGTTTGAGTCTCCAATTGCGGAGGACGTGGCGATGGTGATTCAACGTTTTGGCTACGCTGTCGTGCCGCAAGTCGGATGCAGCGTTTGCCCTATTGATATGGGCGTTGTTGATCCACACGATTCTGGCAACTACCTCTTAGGAATAGAATTTGACGGCGCAACATACCTGAATATTAATAGCGCAAGGGACAGAGACAGACTCCGAGAGCAAGTGCTGAAACAGTTGGGCTGGCGAGTTCACCGTATATGGTCGCCTACATGGGTTGCTAGAAGAGGCTCTGAAATCAGGCGGTTGGCTAACGCCGTGGAAGAAGCACATAGGTTGCAGTTGAGAAAAGAAGCTCCAAACACAGATGCTGATTCCGAAGAGGAGCATGACGAGGGCGATGACGACAATGACTCGTCACAGGAAGTTGATGTTCAAAAGGTTCATTTTGCAGGCCTAGAGAAAATTGGTGTGCCTTACCGAGTACATACGCTTAAAGCAGAGTTTAACCCGACCGTACGGGTTCCCTCCCCTCGACATGGATGGGTGGTAAAACCTAACGAGTTTCATTTTCAAGAAAACCGTCAGCTGCAAAGCCGCCTGCTGGAAGAGCTTGTCAATACAGAGGGTCCAGTTCACTTTGATTACGCGGTTCGAAGATTAGCTTCTTTGTGGGGGCTAAAACGGAAGGGTCCTAGAATAGTTCACACTGTAAGAGAAGCGCTAAATCTCTTGATCCTCGACCAAAAAGTAGTTGTGAAGGGCAGTTTTCTTTGGCCTCCAGGGCTTCAAGATGTCCAAGCACGAGTTCCGGTTCCGGGGGTTCCAGAATCGAAGAGAAAACTTGGGCATATTCCACCTGAGGAAATCGAAAACGCCATGGAACTAGTGGCTCAATATGCCTTGGGCATAAGTGCTGAGTCGTTGATAGGGGAGACAGCAAAAGTTTTTGGTTTCAGCCATGCAGGAGAAAAAAGCAGAAAAAGATTTTACGACATATACAAGCGGCTCCTATGGGAAAAGCGACTTGTTTGCGCTAATGACTTGGTCACTGTTGCTTGACAAGTGACCGCAGGCTTTGAGCCTTTTTTGGAAACTTTGTTCCAGCGGGATTGTTCAGTCCTAATCATTCGTGAAATTTTATGCCGCTGTGATCTAGCACCTTGTAGAATTGCACTTTAAGAAAATCGGTCACCACAAACAGCAGAAACGCGTAGCCCCAAACGAAAAGCGCAAGTCCCCAACCCATAGCCGGCAGCAGAATCCCATAAACCGTGATAAGTGTGGCCGTAAGCTGAGTGAACACAACAGCCAAAAACAGTTGCGGAGCTGGTTTTATTGACCAGAAGTGGTCTCGTGTTCTGGCTACAAAAACCGTAAGGTGACCGGCAACTGAAAGCTTGAGGTAAATGAAGGATTGGAGAACAGCAACGTCCAAGTTGAAAACGTTCAACCCGATGTAAAATATCCCGAATGTAGATAGGACACCGATGATACCTAGAAAGGTTGCTATGCCCAACACCATCCGCATGTTCCATCTTTTCGGCTTGTCTGAAAGCTTAACATTGTCATAAGCAATCGTTATGATAGGCAGGTCGTTGAGGATTGCCAACAAAACTATCATAAGCGCGGTCACAGGGTAAAACTGAAAAATGGTAATTGACAGAGTGATGAAAAGGATGACCCTGATGGTCTCCGCTATCCGATACATTGAGTAGTTGTTCATGCGCTGGAAAATTTTGCGGCTTTCTTTTATGGCGTCAATTATCACCGAGATGCCTGTTTTCGTCAAAACTATGTCCGCAGCAGATTTTGCCGCGTCCGTGGCGCCTACAACGGCAACGCCTGCATCAGCTTTCTTAAGCGCAGGCGCGTCGTTAACACCGTCTCCTGTCATGCCGACAATGTGTCCGGCGTTTTGAAGCAACTCTACAATGGCGAACTTGTGTTCTGGGAAAATTTCCGCGAAGCCATCCGCCTCTGCCACAATTTTTTGTGCTTTGCCTTCGTGTTCATCCACAAACGAGGACGGCAGAACAATGTTTGTTCCAAGGTTGACGCGCTTGGCAATTTCCTCAGCGATGGCTATGTGGTCGCCCGTAACCATTTTTACGGTAACCCCCATGGACTCAGCGGTTTTTATGGTTTCTGCGGAGTCTTCTCGTGGCGGATCAAAAAGCGCAATAAGCCCTAAGAACTGCCATTTATCCTTTCCACTTGTCTTGGCTACTCCGAGAGCACGATACCCTTTAGTTGCAAAGGTGTTAACGTCTTTGTTTACCTCTTCACTGATTGACTTTTGGTCAGCTGCTAAAGAAAGGATCACCTGTGGGGCGCCTTTCGCCACTTTGAATTAATTGCCTCTTCCATCTTCTACGGTGGCTTCGGTTCGTTTCACGACAGGGCCAAATGGTTTGAAATCGCTCAGCTTATAAAACTTGTCAGGGTGTCTGAAGCGTCTTTTAACTCCTTGAATTTACTGATTATAGCAGTATCTATGGGGTCACGGTCTTCCTCTCTGGAGGCAAGCGTGCCACATAAGAGTACATCGTCGCCTGTGAATTTTGAGAAAGGTTTTACATCCCCAACTGTGAGCTCATTCTTTGTAATTGTTCCCGTTTTGTCGGCGCATAGCACGTCCATGCCCGCCATTTCTTCTATGGCGACGAGTTTGCTGACGATGGCTTCTTTTTTAGCCAAATCTATGGCTCCCAACGCCATGGTTACGGAAAGAACCGCGGGAAGCGCAGCCGGTATAGCCGCAACGGTCAAAACAAGCGCGAACTGCAGAATGCCAATTATGCTTTGGCCTTGGAAAAGCGACACAAGAACAATAACCGCCACCAGTATGAGGGCGAGAAAGATGAGGTAGTCACCGATTCTTATGATGGCTTTTTGGAAATGGCTCTGGGTCTTGCTTTCTTCCACCAGCTTTGTTGTCTTGCCAAAATAGGTCTTTTCTCCGGTGGAGACGACCAACCCGTTCATCTCACCTTGCCGCACAATAGAACCTGAATATCCGACATTAGACGTTTTTTTCTCAACAGGCAAGGATTCGCCGGTTAACGCTGATTGATCCACCTGCAGATACGCCCCTTCAATAAGTTTAACGTCGGCGGGAATAATGTCTCCAAGCCGAACTCGGACAACATCTCCTGGCACCAACTCGCGAGCAGGCTTTTCCTGCCATTTGCCGTCACGCAGAACTCTGGCCGTTGGCGCAAGCCTTTGTTTGAGAAGTTCTATGGCGTTGCCCGCTTGGTGTTCCTGCCAGAAACCAACTATCGCATTTAACGCCAACAATAGAGCGATGATTGCGAAGTCAGCCCAATGTTGGATAAGGGCCGACATGACAACCGCAGCCTCAATCATCCATGGAATTGGTCCCCAGAAAAAGCTGAGAAACTTTACGGCAGGATTAACTTTCTTCTCAGGTATTTCGTTGGTACCGTAGCGCTGAAGTCGCCTTTCGGCTTCGCTGGAAGAGAGGCCGTCTTTGCTTGCAGAAAGCTTCTCTAACAGCTCCTCGACACCGTTTTTTTCGGGTCCTTCAGTGCTTGCCAAGTTTGGTTTCCTTCATTTCCTTGTTTTTGACTTTCGAATTTCACGCTTGGTCCTAAATGGACTGTTCAATAACAGAAAAATATCACTTGCACTTGTCTAAAAATTCTTCGTGTCTGTCACGTGCCTATAACACATTATTCGCTTCGCCAATGGAAACACCACCCTATTGTTTTTTCATTCACATGCTGGTTCCCATGGGATTACAAGGTTATCGTATCAAGCGGAATTCATGCGAAAAAACTGTGCAGCGCGGTTCAGCCGTTTACTGTAGAGATTTTTTGAGGGTTAATAGATAGGACAGGACTTCCTCGATTTTGGGTTCAGACATGTCGAAGGCTAGCTGGATTGTTGGTCTCGTCTTCGAACCTGCAGACGACTGCAACCTTTCCAAGGCGTGGTCAATGTTCGTGAAAAGCGAATCCCACGTGATTTTGGTTTTTTGACCTTCCAAAGTATACAACGTAAGTATGTGAATGCTAATCTTGCTTAAGGTGCCTCTGAATGCCCGCAGGGTCCCGATGATTTCCACGCTCTCAGCTTCCGTTCCTGAGAGATACTCCTTAATGGCGCGGTACTGTTTTTCCAACGTTTCGATTTCCCCGTATAACTCAGTTTTTATTATTTCATCTGTTCCATCACGCATAGATATCAAGTCTCCTCTTCTATGTCCAGCACTGCAGTACATAAGAGTTTATTTTTGAAATCTCTGTTCTGCCGCTTGATAGCCGAAACCTGGCGCTCCGCCTCTTTACAGAACAGGAAAGGTAATGGCGGGCCCGCTGGGATTTGAACCCAGGATCTCCGCCTCCGCAGGGCAGTGTCATAATCCGTACTAGACTACGGGCCCTCCCGCACGAATTTACTATGCTCGCTTAATATAAATGCTCAGCAAACAACAGGCGCCCTCCACATATACTTTATAACCTTTTAAGGTTAAAACTAAGAGAAGAAAATGCCCAACCGTTCAAGAAAAATCCGTGCTTACCTAAAACTGATGCGCTTTGACAGCTGGCAAGTCTGGCTGTTCAATTTCTTACTCGGCTGCATCCTGTTTGGGCTCCCACCAGCAAACCGCTTCATAATAGTCTTGGTCTCTTTTTCGCTTGCCACCAGCGCAATATTCATCCTGAATCAATACTTCGACCAAGAATACGATAAAGCAAATAACCTGAAAAAAGAATTGCCACTGGCCTCAGGAGACGTGTCTCCCAGGATGGGGCTCGCACTGTTTTTCTCATTCACTGCAATTAGCCTGACAAGCGCATTTCTCACCGACATCAGCATCTTCCTGCTGCTTCTCGGCTTCATACTCCTTGGAATAGGCTACTCCACTCCACCAATTAGCTTCAAAAGCAGACCTGGCTTAGACGTTATTGTCTGCGGCATCGGAGCAGGAGTGCTTCCTTTTCTCATTGGAGTCCAAACCCTGCCGCTGTTGACTCTGCAGTTTGACTTTCCCTGGATTGTAAGACGTTATCAAGACGTGCTTTTCACGGCATTACCCATTTTTCTGGTCCAGTGCGCCGGGCAAATTTACCAGGTTGTTGGAGATTACGAGGCGGACACATTGGCGAAAATTAACACGTTTGCGGTGAAGTTCGGCAGAAAAACCGCCCTACGATTCGCAGCCGCTTCGCTGTTGATTACGGTTAGTTTGCCAATAACCTATGAGCTTCTTAATCTGTCATTAACGCCGTTTCTCTCATGGTACCTGATCGCTTTCGCATGTTTAGTTCCGTGTCTGCTGTACTTTATCAAGCGGACACAGGACGCATCTGAAAAAAACTTCAAAAAGTTACGCGAGCTTTCCCGCCGCGCCGGCGCCGTTATCTTGCTAATTCTAATATCTTATGTGCTTGTTGTACGGCTGATTTTGAACGGAGCATGAGCCACCGAACGTTACTTACTGCTTAACGCTCTCCGTAATGCGGCAATGACGTTTTGTTTTCCCATGGCAAGTATGTACGGTCCCAGTCGGGGTCCCTGCGGCGCGCCCATCAGAATCGCGTAAAGCATCTTAAAGAAGGCAGCAGGCTTCAATCCGTTGCTTTTGGCTGAGTTGAAAATGCCGTTCTGTATCCTCTCTGGCTCATCTTCGGTTTCTAAGACTTTGATTAGGGCGGTGACAGCGTTCTTTTCCGTTTGCGTGAGGCTTATTGGCGTTTCTTTAATTTCTTCAAAGTCTCGGGTCCAGTTGAGCGCGTATTCAATTCGCCTTGCCAGATCCGCCTCTACCGACTGGTTTTTCTGCAGGTAACCATAACTCTGAAGCTTCTCAGCTACAAACTCGGCAAGGCATTCTTTCGGCGCCATTTTAACCAAAAACGCCAGCAAATTATACGGCACATGCACGCTTGGTTTCGCTGGGGGCTTCATGGTCCAGCAGTACTCATACAAGCCGCGCAGCTTCGCAAGCTCTTTCGCGTCCTTCACTTCCTTTTTGCCGAAGTGCACATCCTCCAGGCTGTCCAGCTCGTTCATGTAGGAAGGAATATCCGAGACATCAAGCGTGCGGGTGCCAACAAACCGTTTAAGCATAAGCAGGAGCAACGACTGCGGCGAACCATACTGGAACCACACTTGCGGGGTGAAAACGTTTCCCGCGGACTTGGAGATTTTCCGCCCGCCCTTATCCAAGAACATCTCGTATCGCGCGTGAGAAGGCGGCTCGAAACACAAGACTTCGCGGCATATGCGGTCGTTTATGCGGACTGAGTCAGCAATATCCTTGCCGTAAGCTTCAAACCTTATGTCCAGAGCTTTCCATCGAGCGGCGAACTCGCCCTTCCAGCTTAGTTTTCCCTCGCCACGGCGTATGTCAGCCTCGCCTCTGTACCCGCACCCCTCAATCCGCTTGCCTCTGATCTCTAAGCCCCCGCAGACGTAGAGAACCTTGTCGGTTTCAGGCAGGAACTCCAGCGCTTGCGTGGTGTAGATATGGCCGCAATTCTCGCAGACTGGAAAGTACGGTAAAACCTCGGTGTAGCGTTCTTGTCCGACTTCTTCTTTGACGATTTCGCCCACCTTCTCGGCGTTCAAAAGTATAGTTCTGGCTTCCTCAAGCAGCAAGCCTTTCTCGTAAACGTCTTTCGCTGACATGTAACGGTATTCGATGCCGCACGTGTCTAAAGCGTCAAGCAGAAGCGAACTCATGTGCTTTCCGTAGCTTTCATGGCAACCAAACGGGTCAGGAATACTGGACACGGAAAAACCCAGATACTTCTCTAACGATTTTGGCAGGCCAGCTGGAACCTTCCGCAAGCCATCCTTGTCATCGCAGAAAGCCACAAGTTCAGAGTTAAAACCCATCTCTTGCAAAGCCAGCGTAACCGCGTAGGAACGTGCCGCGTCGCCGAGGCTGCCTATGTGGGGAAAACCGGAAGCGCCGAGACCCATCTCCGTCCTAACTCGGTCCAAGCTTCTGCTCAGCTTCCTCTCTCGGTTTACCACTTTCTCAGCCATCTTGTCGTACCATGTGCCGTGGCCAATTACCTTTTCACTCATTAACTTCAGGCATCCGAAACAGGAATTGTGCATTGGAATACAAAAACGTTTACTGCGCTCAGAAAGGCATTTTGCGAAAAAAATGATAAAGGAGAGTCTAAAGTTTGGTTCCGCAGTTTGGACAGAACTTGGTACCTGACGGACTCTCCGTGCCACATTTTGGACACTTAACGGTCGCCTGCAATGGGGCACCGCAGTTTGAGCAGAATTTGGCTCCAGCCGCGTTCACCGTGCCGCATTTCGGGCATGTCACGCCAGGTTGCGCCTGCAAAGAGGTGCCGCAGTTCCCGCAGAATTTTGTGTTTTGCGGGTTCTGGAAGCCGCACTTGGGACACAGCACCATCGGCTGGGCTTGACCCTGCTGCTGTAACACTTGCGGAAGGATCACTGCGCCCGCGCCGATTGCCCCTCCGCCTGAACTCTTACCCAAGCTTTCGGCAGATTTCTGAACCGTCTCCATTCTAAGCACGTCGGTGGCGGCGACGCCTGTGCGTATGTAGTATAGTCTGTCCCTGAATTCTGGCGTTGTATCTATTCCCTCGAACTTTACTTCGATGAGTTCAAGCCCGATCTTTGAGAATGCATCGAACAGAAGGTTCTTTGAGAGGAGACTTGTTTCGTCAAGTTTTCCGTAGACGTCCACAAGTGAGTATTGGCTCAGAGTGTCAATGAGTCGCTCGTTGAAGAATCCTCTAAGAAACTCTTGCAGTTTATCTGTTGAAAAGCTACCTTGCCCACCGACAACTTCGTTCACAAAGAGATTGGGTTCTTCAACTCTGAACCAGAAGCCCCCGAAGAACTTGAGCGGTGCAAGCTCTTTCGTTTGCCCTTGCGCCCCAAACTTTCCTTGGAACTGCTTAAGCGAGATGAAAATGACTGTAGATAAGAAGGGCACTTTGTTGAAGCCAGTAATTTTTGATAAAATCTTTGTCAGCAAAGGCAAGTTAAGTGTTGTCAAAACATGACGCCCAGCCCTAAACACATCATAGGCTTTGCCGTCTCTGAAGAACACAGCAGCCTCGTACTCGTGGACTATGAGGTTGTCTCCCCAAGCGATCTCTTCAACTGGATATCTCCAAACTATATCTGATTCTCGCGGTCCAACCCATTCAATTACTTTTGGCATTCATTTTACCTCCATTTTGCTCCCTTGGGAAGCCAAGGTCTCTGTCCCGCGACGACGCAGCCACTGCATGCGTCAACTATCACGGAATAGGCTCTTCCTCCCATATTATACTCTATAAACCACCAAGGAGAATATATCAGTTCAGGTTCTCCCGCAGGACGCGCCGTGACGTTGAATTTGCGTATGGCCGTGTATCTTGATTTGACTTCCTCTAGACCCAAAGTTTTGGCTCGTTCTGTTGCTTCTTTGGCGCTTATTTCCACGTTCAAAGTCTCCTCCCCTGTTTTCCTGAAAGACTCTTTCTTGTTCAAAGGAAACTTGCAAGTGCCCACGTCTGGCTGGTACTCGGGTGCTTTACGGGCAATAACGGATACGTCCATTAATTCGCTAACTGAAACGGATTCAACTCTGTCAGACGCCTGCCCTCTTCCGCCCCCGAAAATGCCGCCTAAACCAGCGGCTAAAGCGTTTAAAGCTATGTCTTGTGCCACCTTCCCTTTTGCGCCCTTCGTTTTCATGAGCCCTCTTCTGCCCTCAACATTACCCTCAAGCTGTGTAGGCACGTTCCAAATTGGAATGTACCGCAAGATTATCGCGCCCCAATCCGCGCGTTCCGCCATCCCTTTCGTAACAAGGATGCCTTTCCCAACGTGGTCTTTGGCGATTTCAAGGCTTTCTGAACCATTGACATCTACGGGTAGCATGCTGTATCGTGGCGGCTGCTCTCCAGTCGGGTTATTGATGTATCCGCAGTAATTGCAGATTACGAGAACCTCTTCAGGGTCATACGTCAAAGGAGCATTGCAATGCAGACAAGCCTCTAGCTTCGGCGCCGCAGGTTTTGGAGCAGCGGATTGAGCAACTTGTGCTTGAGGTTGGGCGGCTGTACCAGAACTCATGAACTCTTGGGCTTGTTTTCTTTCCTGTTCCTTCCATCCCATAAACGCAGCGGGATTGTCACATGAATCGGTCAACGCGGTTTCCGCAATGTCCATAAGCTCCTGTGAACACTCAACGTCGAGGGTCACGTCCTGAGCAATCTGTTTAACGTTGATTGTGGCCTTGTCGAAAAAGCCTCGTTTCAACTCAAACATGACGCTGTTTGGGAAGTAAATGACCTTTTTAACGTTCCACCCTGTTTTCTTAACGTATTCAGGCAAAGTTTTTTGTAAAAAATCTATCTGCACATTTATTCCTTGGTAACGCGCTGAAGTCATGCCTGCAAGCCTCTGAGAAGGTTGGCTCGCTCATCGACCAGTTTGTCGAGGTCTTGGACCTTGGAGATTACAGCGTCCATTGCAGTTTTCCAATCGTCGGTTCCGGGTTCAATGGATGCCACCTTCTCAACATCTTCTTTTATAGATTCAGCTTTCTCTATGAGACTCAGATCGTGCTGAATTACCGAGTCAAGTTTGTCTTCCTTAACTTTAATTGCATCGAACATACCAGCGTACCCAGCCACTGCACGGTCGATACGTTGCGTGACGCGGTCAAGTCGGTAAGTTAAAGCGTCAAATTTGTAAGAGTCGTCGCCAAGTTTCTGCACAGCCACTGGGTCGGCAAAGCGTCTGCGGAAAACCGTTTTGGCATCTTTAAGCCTGTTGACCACATCCATCCTTACGAGGCGGTCGCTTTCCCGTCTTAGCTCTTTTTCTTTATATCCGTGGTAACCTGGGACGTAGCCCATTATTTTCTCGAGGAGACCTCTTTCTCCGCGAACTTTTCCTAAATAGTCTTTTTCACTCATTTTCTACTCCTCTGATATGCGACTATACCTATGACGGCAATCAAGATTGCAAGAACACCTAGAATAACGACTGGGTTAACTATGTTATAGAATCCGAATATGACGGCAACCGCAACCATAACCACTCCCCAGACGCCATAGTAAGTTGATTCCTTGCCAGCGATGGACGAGTAAGCCAGAGTGTAAATGCCCAGGGGACCGAAAATCCAAGCGGGTATGTTTAGAAGGTCAAGAGAGAGAAGGCTCAAACCGTAAACTATAGCAGCCACACCTACCGAAACGACGAGGACTATGAGCGCGCCCGCACCGTAGACGAATGGTTTCCGAGCAGTAGCTTTAGTCTCTTCCATCGCATTCCTCTGGCAATCACCTAATACGCAATTCAATTCTTAAAGATTTTCTTTAGAGTATCCCAAATCCTTTCTGAGGTATGTCGCCCTTCACAACCATTCCCGTTGCACCGTCAATCAGCAGTTGGTAGCTCTCGCCTCGGTAGTCGTATTTTATGAACCATATGGGCGCGTGCAGGTAGACCACCTGTTTCGCGTTGAACACCGTTTGCATCTCGACGACTTTGTCCACGTCCTCTTTGAGAAGATAGCGATGATGCGCCTCGATCTGTTGCTTTGCGAGTTCCATGGCTTCGTCTCTATCGATTTCGCTGTTCAACACCTTCGCGAAACCCTCAATTTTCCGGAAGTCAAAAGGAATCTTGCCCTCCAACGGGACATCATACTCCCTTGTCGGGAAACCCGCCGCTTCCCGCGCCAAAACAAGCCAGTTATACTCCTTCTCGATTTTACCTTCCTTCACGATTGCGGGAGCAATGCGTTCAAATATCCCCTTGTAGCTGCTTGAAGCTTCCACAGAAACAACCCAGAAAGGAAGGTAAACAAGATTTTTCTCAACAATTTTAGACTTTTTGGCAAGATCACCTGGTTTCATGAACCCCGAGCGCATCCAATCTCTTACCAAACCATCTGCCTGATCTAGATCATACTTATTCAGCAACAGTGAATGCTCAAAATTGAAGGGGGTTCCTGTTTCTATGACTGTGGTGAAGCCGCAGTACTTGCAGGTGGTTACTATTTCGCCAGGTTTGAAATCCACCGGCGCGCCGCAGTGGGAACACCTGATGTTCTGAGCCACCGCCATTATGCTACGCCTTCAGTTTTTCTCGTTTCAGTATTTCCCTTGCCACAATGACGCCTGATGCTGAAGCTTGAATTAAGCCTCGAGTGACGCCAGCGCCGTCGCCTATGGTGAACATGTTCTGGATTTTGCTTTCTAACACGTTGTTCAGTTGCAGATGCGACGAGTAGAATTTCACTTCTATCCCGTAGAGCAGCGTGTCTCTCGAGTGGATTCCAGGCGCGATTATGTCTAAGGCTTGAAGCATTTCACGTATGTCGGATAAGTAGCGGTAGGGCAACACGAAGCTTAAGTCCCCAGGCGTGGCATTCTTCAACGTGGGCTCAACCACGCTGCGAGCGAGCCGTTCAGGAGTTGAGCGCCGCCCCGAAACCAGATCGCCTAGGCGCTGCACCATTACACCGCCGCTGAGCAGGTTTGAAAGTCTGGCGACGTATTTCCCGTAGGCTATGGGTTCCCTAAAAGGCTCAGTAAACGATGTACTAACTAGAATGGCGAAGTTCGTGTTCTCCGTTTTTCTTTCGGCGTAACTCTGCCCATTGACAGTTAAGACGCCGTCGTAGGATTCTGTGGTGACTTCACCATAAGGCGAAACACAGAAAGTGCGGACTTGATCATCAAAAAGCCGCGAGTAATACACAAGCTTCGGTTCATAAAGTGTCTTGGTTAATTCTTCCATGACTGAGGCTAAAACTTCGACTCGTACACCTACGTCAACAGGGTTGTTCACGGTTTTTAAGCCGCGGACTTGCGCTTCTGTTTGCAGCCATTCGGCGCCGCTTCTGCCGGGTGCGATTATCACGTATTTGCTGGTGAATTTCTCGCCGTTTACGGTTTCAACGCCTTTGATGGTGTGGTTTTCGGCGATGAGTCCTTTCACGTCTGTTTTGGGTTGAAACGTGATTTTGCTGTTTAGTTCTTGACGCATCTGCCGCAGGGTGTCGGCGCATTTTTCGGTGCCCATGTGGCGGACTTCCTGTCTGATCAGTTTTAGTCCTGCTAAGGATGCGTTGCGTTCGATTTCGTCTACTTTCTCTTGGTCTCCGCCGTAAACTTGTTCGCTTGCGCCGAACTTCAAGTAGACGTTGTCAACGTAATTTACGAGCGCTTTAAGCTCTTTCTGAGAAACGTACTGGTTGAGCCAACCGCCTACTTCGGTGGATAACGTGAGTTTGCCATCACTGTACGCGCCTGCTCCGCCCCAGCCCGAGAGAACCGAGCATGGCTCGCAGTGGCGGCATTCAAATCCTCGGCTTGAGGGGCACTTGCGTTGGTCTATGTCTTGGCCTCTGTCGAGTATTAACACGTTGAGGTTGTTCTTTTCCGTTAGCTCTAGCGCTGAGAATATTCCTGCTGGACCTGCACCGACTATTATTACGTCGTATTTCAAAGGGCATCTCCCCCTGGAACCCAAAGTTAGATGTAACAACTGGCATATATTTGTTCGTGAGTTTTTTCTTGGAAAAAGGTGCCTGCTGCCTGTCTGTCAAGTATTTCAACATACTGGCTATCTTTTGGAGATATATCTCGAGAACATTTATATCGCCGCGGAACCCTTCAATAAACATGACGTGAGCATGGCAACCAAAACAAAAAACGAAAACATGGACCAATTAATTTCGGACTTCTCACGCTTCTACATACTGACCATCCTTTACGAAGGACCCGCCCACGGCTACCAGATAATCCGTCGCTTCAAAAAAAGAGTTAAAAAAGAAGTAAGCCCAAGCCTCGTGTACCCGTTTTTGAAGCAGCTGGAAAAGAAGGGCTTGGTTAAGCACACAGTTAAGCCTGTGGGTGAGAAGGAACGGAAAGTCTTCGAACTCACCCCGGAAGGCAGAGAACTGTGCACTGGACTTTTCAAACGCTTTGCCGACCTCGTTTCAATCGCCATTGAGCCCAGCCTTTACGTTTGCGCCCACTGCGGCTGCAAGGTCTACGAAGGAGGCTACCGCGAAGTCATAGAGGGAAAAGACACAACCTTCTGCTGCATGCACTGCGCTGGCTCTTACAAAGAAACATGGAAACTCGCTAAGAACGCCTCGCAAAAGTGAAGCGTGCAAATAAAGAAACGGGTTGTTAGCGTTGTTGGCTAATCTTTTATGGCTTCTATGAGGCTCATGACGTTCCAGAGTTTTACTCGCGTGTAGGGCGGCATGTTGGGGTCTTGCAGTATCTCGTCTAAAAGTGAAACGGCGTTTGAAGCCCGCACTGCAGGCGTGTACTCTGAGCTTTGCAGAGCGCCCATCGCGTCTTTTGCCGCGCGTCTGATGTTCCTCGGGGTCGTGCTGTCTTCCGAGACCATACCAAGCACAGCTAGCGCTTGATTAATTTTATCCTCATACTCTTGAGCTTTTTTCTTCCGCACCATAAACTTCCACCTATGGAATTCGCAGTAATTAAGTTATATAAGCTTTAACAAGTATTTATGTTAGGGTTCTGAAATGCAAGGAAAAACTGAGGATAAACCCATTAAACGCATGGCTGACCTGCTGCGGCAAGGCGCCACTTTAACAGACTTGTCCTGTCCCGTCTGCGCTTCGCCGCTCTTCAGGTTAAAAGACGGAACATTGTGGTGCGCGAAAGACGAAAAGAAGGTAATCGTGGTAAAAGAGGGCGAAGAACCAGAAAAAACGGTTACCACGGCCTATGACAAACTTGAGGCGACGCTTCTGGCGAAGGTAGATGACATCCAGAACAAGATTCAACAAACCGACAACATGGATGAACTGCAGAAACTAAGCGCTGCACTATCCGAGTTACTGAACAACCTCGAAAAAATCCAAAAAATGAAAAAACGCTGAGCAGGAACCCTTTGGAGATGTTAGGGCTTTACAATAACTTTCCCTTAAACATCCACAGAATCGACACTTTTTCAACGCACTTTTCAAGCAAGAGACTCCAGCAAAGGATGCTGCAGGTTCTCTGTGAAGTAAACCGGGGAAACTTCAGTTTTGAGGATGTCGCCTGCCCAACAGTGCCTGACTGCACCATAATCTTTGAAGTAGGTTTAGCTGAGGCTGAAAGCTTTAACTACATAGACGAAGAAGAAACAAAGAAAGTGCTCAGCGCTTTAAGGAAAGCGCCCCTTCAGACCATGGATTTCTTTTGCGCCGTACGCTACTATAAAGGGCGTGGAGAGAAGAAGAAACCGTTAAAGTTTGATTATTACATGATGCGCGCCCTCTTCGGCAAGAGCGCCGTGGAAATCAGGGTTTTTCACGAGCGAGGCCCAAGGTATATTTCGCCTGAAGACCTGGTCAGTTTTCTGGTGACCAAAGTCAACGAGACATCGGCGAGACAGATTTTGAAAAAAACCAGCCCGTCTGAAATAGAGGACGAGAGTTAACCTATAGAAAAGCATCTGACTATAGCCGAAAGCTATAACTGCAAGAATTATACCGTAAAAGTGACGGCTTCGAATTTAAATAAATAGTTAACAACCGCAAAGGTTAGAACGCACTGAAGGAGAAAAGGTATGATTCCGATTGAGGTTTCCTCTCTAAAAAAGTACTACGGCGAAATAAAAGCAGTGGACGAAATATCCTTTACCGTTGACGAGGGCGAAATCTTTGGTCTCCTAGGACCTAACGGCGCAGGCAAAACAACCTCAATAGAGATCATGGAGGGGTTGCGGAAAAAGGATGGCGGCGACGTTAAGGTACTGGGTCTTGACCCGTGGAAAGATGGTTACGAGTTGCACAAGAAAATCGGCGTCATACCCCAAGAATTTACGTTCTTTGAAAAAACAAGCCCTCGGGAAGCGATAATTTATTATGCGGACCTTTTCGGCATCAAAGTGGACCCTGATGAAATCCTGAGGGAGGTTTTGCTGGAAGATTCCGCCAAAGTCATGTTCGATAACCTTTCTGGAGGGCAGAAGCAGAAGACCGGGCTTGCTCTTGCGCTGGTTAATTCGCCTGAACTTCTTTTCCTTGATGAACCCACCACCGGATTAGACCCGAACGCACGAAGAGCCATCTGGGAAGTCATCAGGGGATTGAAAGCAAAGGGCAAAACCATAATTCTAACCACCCATTACCTTGATGAGGCTCAGCAGCTTTCCGACCGAGTAGCCATCATGAATCTAGGACACATCGCGGCTATAGGAACAGTAGACGAAATCATTGCAGAACATGGTTCAGGAGAGAGGCTGGAAATTCACGGCAGCAAAAAATTAGCCGACTACATAAAAAAGAACACCAGCTTGAAGGTGGAGTACCGCGAAGGCATGGTAAGCATCCAGCTCAAACAGAAGATTGACGCCTTAGCGGCGTTGGCGACTGCTGAGCAGTCAAAGCTGGATTGGGGTGAAATCCAAACGCGCCGTGACAGCCTAGACGATGTGTTCATCAAGCTTGTAAGCGGAATGGTGGATGAGCACGGCGAAATTATAGTTGAAAGCAAAAACAGAAACGTAAATGGTTAAGGGAGGCGCTGGGAAAAATGGTTAGTGCAAAAAGAATCGCGTCGGATTTTCGAGTTTTTAGCCGCGGATATCTGCGAAACAAGTTTGGGCTGTTCTTCGGTTTGGTATTTCCTGTGATTCTTATCGTGATTTTTGGCGCCATCTTCTCAGGTAATTCTTCAGGAACAATAGCGGTTTACACGCAAAACCAGGACACGGGTCCGTTTCTTTCTCCCCAAATGGATGTAGCCGCGCAGTTTGTGCAGGCACTTAACGGTACCGCGCCTGACGGCACGAGAATTAGTGACACCTGGCCCATTCGAGTTGAATTAGTGGATTCTTCAGAGAACTTCACAAAATACCTCGCGGACCATTCATCATCTGACGGAATCATTATTCCAGCGAATTTCTCAGCCAACTATCTAGCGGGTAAGGCTGACAGCGTCACAGTTTACGGTAATCCTACCTCAAGCACCAGCGGCATCGTGTCAGGCACCGTTAACGGAGTGATAAATTTGTTCAATCTGAAATACTATAACTCGAACGCCATCCCAATTATCAGCATAACATCGACTACCGTCAACACTGAGCAAACCCAGTACGTTGACTTCTTAATTCCCGGCCTCATCGGCTTTTCTATACTCGTCAGCCCCATGTTCTCTCTCGTTAACATATCCTCTGAATACAAGAAGACCAAACTGTTCAAGCAGCTGAGTTTGACGCCGCTCACCAAGATGGAGTGGTTAGCCTCGAAGGTGCTCTGGTACATCGTTTTGACAGCGGTCAGCTTTCTGCTGATGGTTGTCGTGGGCGTCTTGCTGTTCGACGCACACGTCACGTTAACTGTTTGGCTCATACCCTTCCTGCTATTGGGTCCGACGCTTTTCGCTTCGTTAGGCATGCTTGTGGGAACGATAACCAAGAATCCTGAGACCGCAGGCGTAATCGGAAACATTGTGACGTTTCCCATGATGTTCCTCGCGGGTACGTTCTTCCCCATCAGCATCATGCCTCATTACCTGCAGAATATCGCGCATGTTCTCCCGTTGTATTACGTAGTTGAGGGGTTGAACAACGTCATGGTGTACGCGAACTATACTGGAGCACTGATTGACATAGCGGTTGTTGGGATAATCACGATTGTTATCTTCGCAGCTGCGGTGAGGCTGTTTAAGTGGAGAGAAGATTAACCAGCTCAGCGAGGGTTAGGTCTCCAAAAACTTCAAAACCAAAGCATACAGGGCTTCTGCCACTTCATCCTTAGCGCGATTGCCGTCCAGTCTGACAAGCTCGCCCTTCGCCACAAACTTCAGGTAGACATCACGCACCTTCTGTAACGTCTCCATGTTTTCCATAACGGACCTCTTGGACTTCAGGCGATTCATAACGGTTTCCAGTTCTACATCTATGAAAACCGCCAAGTCAGGCTTAAGGGCCTGCTCATTTAACGTTTCTATCCATTCAAGGCTGAGGCTGGCGGCGCCCTGATAGGCTAAGGATGAGTAGACGTAGCGGTCAGAAATCACAAGTCGCCCTTCACGCAAAGCTGGAAGAATCTCGTTTTCCACGTGTTCAAAGCGGTCTGCGGCGAACAGCAGGGCTTCGACCACGGTGGAGAGGCGTTTTTCGCCGTAGAGGCAACGTTTGCGGATGAAGGTGCCGATGTTGCCGCGGCTGGGTTCTGCCGTGTAGAAGGCGATGTGGCTTTTCATGAGTTTTTTCGCGAGCAGTTTGGCTTGTGTGGTTTTTCCGCAGCCGTCGAGGCCTTCGATGCAGATGAAAGCGCCTTTTTTGCTCAATTTTTTTCACCTTGCGCTGGTTTAGCGTTACACATTATAGGGAGACTCATAAATATAACTTACAAACGTGGAGGCGACAAGGGTGCCGAAGGCGTATTGGGGTGAAATCAAGGATCCTGTGCACGGTTACGTGTACATCACAGAAGCAGAGAAAGAGATTATTGACTCGTATCCGATGCAGCGGCTTCGGAGGCTGCGGCAGCTGGCAGGGTCAGAGTACGTTTATCCAGGAGCGAACCACACCCGGTTTGAGCACTGCATCGGCGTCATGTACTTGGCGGGCAAGGTTGTGGAGAACCCCAACATTTCCCGAATGGTGACAGACGAAGAAATGGATATGACAAGGGTTGCGGGGCTAATGCATGACGTGGGGCACGGCCCGTTTTCACATGTTTTTGAGCAACTGCTGATTAAAGATTTGGAGAAGACACACGAGGACATCACGTCGTGGATAATCGCGAAAGGCGAACTAAGCGATAAAATCTCGAAGATGGGGTATAAGCCTGAAGAGGTGGGCGCGCTTGCGGTGGGAAAGCTTCACAAGCCAGGCAAAGCCTTTCTGGACCAGATAATAAGCAGCGCCGTTGACGTGGACAAGCAGGACTTCATTGTGAGGGACACGTTTCACACTGGCGCGGAGTACGGGTTCATCGATGTGTTCAGGCTGATTCACGCCTTAGACGTTTTGGGGGAGGATTTGGCGGTGGAGCAGGGCGCGCTGTCAGCCCTGGAAGCGTTCATGATAGCTCGGATTGAATCGTTCAAGAGCATATATTTTCACCGTGTGGGCAGGGCGGCGCAGATTATGCTTGCTATGGCGATGGAGAAGGCGGATGAAGAGCTTGGTTTGACGGCGTTCAAGACGCCTGAGGAGTACTTAGCCATGGATGACTACACGGTTTGGGCGGCGCTGAAGAAGTGCAAGGCGTCTAAGGCGATAATTGACGATTTGGAGCAGAGGCGAATGCTGAAGTGTGCTTATGAGCGGACTTTCTACGAGAAGGACGCGATGGTGTCGAACATTTTTGGGCGCGAGGCGTACCGTCGGCAGATGCAGAGTGAAATCGCGAAGGAAGCGGGGGTGGAGCCTGAGGCTGTTGTGATTGATGTGCCGACCGTGCCTTCGGTGCCTTATCATCACGCGGTGCTCATGGAGTCGATGGAGATACCCGTGTTCAGCCGAAGCCAAGCCGGCAAGAAAACGCCGTATCGCCTGAGCGACATATCAAAAATCATTGAAAACCTGAAGGGATTCATCAACATACTCAGGGTTTACACGAACGCTTCGGACCGCGCAAAAGTAGAACAGGCAACAGCAAAGATTTTAGGCAGAATCCCGGCAACCGCGAAAATATCGTATTAAACAGCGAATATGTGCCTTTCGGGCGGGTGTTCAAGTTTTTGAACCATGCTGTTCAAAAGTCATGTATTAAATGTGGGCAGGCAATTGTTTCCTGCTGTGAAACGATGTGTCAAACGGAGTTAAGCAAATAGGCTTGTTCGGAGTTGCAGGCGTTTTAGTGGCTGCACTGATTATCGCGGGATTTGTGATCGGCAGCAACGTTTTCCAAGTTTCTGGCAAAGGCGTTTTAACACTTCAAGTTATGGATAAACCTGTCGAGCTTGAACACCTTAACATGACAATAGACTGGGTTAAAATACAGGATACAGACGGGAACTGGTACAACCTGACCCTTAATACTGAACCGTTCTATTTCGATCTGCTGGCGTTGCAGAACGTGTCTGAAACGCTCTCTCAAACCGAGATTCCCGCGGGAAACTACACTAAGATTTGGATGCACGTGTTAACTGCCAACGCAACCTATCCTGATGAAAGTGTGGCGAATCTCAGAGTGCCTAGCGACACAATCAAAGTGCTCTTGAAACCGCATCTTAGCTTAGATGACGGCGGCCAAGTGACAGTGTTCATCGACCTTCAACCAGAGGACATTAATTCGATCGCTGTAAGCCACAGCCTGAATCTGCGTCCAGTGATTAAAGCGGTGGTGCCCTACTCCGATTAAGAATGCAAAAATGTGAGGGAAAACTGATGTTGACAACACAATCGACCGCCTTTGACACTTTGCTGCTTCAAGCAATCGACGAAACCCTGAATTCTCTGGGGAAATCAGTTGGGCAATCAATTTACTTCCACATCGAGAACACGCTGAGCGTGGCGCGAACCGAAATCCCTCAAAACCTCAAAGAATTTCAAGAAGGGCTTGAAAAAATCTTCGGCGCAGGCGCACGGTTTATAGAAGTTTTGATCATAAAAAACCTGCACACGAGGATTGGGGGTTCTTTGGCGATGAAGATGCGACAGCAACATGAATTCATTGAATACGTGGATGCGGCTAAGAAAAGCTATGTTGCCGATGACTTCAACTCGGCCTCAGCAAGCCAACCGTGCAGGCGTTCTCTTTTTCAGTTGTTCACGGTTTCTGTCGCCAAGCCTTGAACGTTTCGTACCACATTATTCCCGTGGCAAGCAACCCTAAGACTAGGGCGAAGAGGCTAAAGAAATCTACGCGGTTAAATTGAGTCAAGTAAAAAATCATAAGCGTGGTGAACATGGTGGCGTACAGAAAATGCCGTGGAAGCATGAGCGAGCCGAAGCGCACGAATTGTTTCAAAACCCCAACGTTTACGGCTTTAACCAAGCGGTATTCGCCGTTTGTTTTCTCTGCCAACCCCAATTCAGCCAACTTGTCCAGGTGATACACTGCTAAGGCTGGACTGGAGAACTTGAGCGCCCGTTGGGTTTCTCTCGCGCCAACAACACCGTTCGTTGACCGGAGCAGAAACCAGTAGACACGCAACGTGTTTCCTTTCAAGACGCTTTCAATCTTTTCTTCGCTCATCACCGCTCAACTGCCTATTTTAGCCTACGCACATTATTTAACGTGTGTAAGTCTAATCTGAATTACACAGGCGGCAAACACCGTTTTAGATGGAATTCTTTCCAAACACAAGTTAGAAGTGTCGCTGTTTCAATGAAAAGAAGGGTAAGGTTTATTCGAGTGAAAAAACACTTGCATGATACCTCGGCATAAAGGCGCTCCGGTAGTATAGTCCGGTCAAGTATTCCGGCCTTTCGAGCCGAAGACCCGGGTCCGAATCCCGGCCGGAGCACCACATTTACTTGAAAAAGTATGGTTGACAAACTTTTTCTATTACGCACTTGATTATTAGGGATGTGAAGGATAGTTTATGTTAAGGACTCAATCGAAGAAGCTGAAGTCTTTGGCTGACCTTATTTCTTTAAGCGGGAAAACCGCGTTAATCACTGGTGCAGCGTCAGGCATCGGCAAGGCGATAGCCCGCAGGTTCGCGGAGGCTGGTGCCGGCTTGGAACTTGTTGACGTAAATGAAGAGAAGCTGAAAATTACCTGTAAAGAGCTTTCAAAATTAAGCGTGCAAATAGGCGCTCATAAAGTTGATCTCTGCAAAAAATCGGAGATAGAGCAGTTGTGGAGCAAACTGGAGGGGAAGGAACCAGATATCCTCGTAAATAACGCGGGCATATACCCGATGAAGAATTTTTTGGAGCTGGACGAAGCGTTCTTGCAGAATGTCATGGACATCAATTTGAACTCAACTCTGTGGATGTGCCAGAACATGATAAAAACCAGAATGAAACGCGGGGGCGTGATAATCAATATGGCTTCTGTTGAAGCGGTGATGCCGGTCAAAGAGGACTTGGTGCCCTATGGCTTAAGCAAGGTCGGCGTCATTATGCTCACGAGGTCGTTGGCTGCGGAATACGGAAGAAAAGGCTTCAGAATAAACGCACTAGTGCCAGGCGGGGTTCTGACCCCTGGAACCAAGAACGTTGCAAAACAAGTTCTCAAACTCAACGTTGGCATCATCCAGACAGGCTTAGAATACAGGCACAGGCTGCCATTGGGACGACTAGGCGACCCAGATGAAATCGCGCGTATTGCTCTGGTGCTGGCAAGCGACTTGTCAAGTTACGTTCACGGAACACTGGTTGCCGTTGACGGCGGATTTCTTTCGGCATAAACACAACAAAGCAAAAGAGACAAAGCAGCAGGGCAATGCAAGTAACGCCCAGAAGCATCAAAAACATGCTAATTAATGAACAAGCGCCTATTACCAGCCGTGTGTGATTATCGCTGGCGTGGTTCCTTCTTTCTTGCGTTTCTTCTGTTTCTTCTCGCCCTTGAACTTGTTAATTTTGACCACCCCCGTTTTCAGGTCAACCCAGTACGTGTTGTTCAGGTTTTGATGGTAAACAAATTTTCTCACTGTTCGCATAAGCTCTTTCGCGGATATTTCATCTGACTCTACCTTCAACTCATTACCTTTTGTGGTGACGTCGACTTTGAGGTTTGACTGCAAGAAACTGGAAAGGTTATCCTGTTCATCATGCAACTCCCCCAGATCCACTTTTAACTTGTTTTTGCGCCTAAAGAGCAAGGTACTCAACTTCAGGAATGCAATGGGATTACTAACTTTTAAAAGATGTGCGAATTAGGATTATTCGATTGCGCGCACATAGTAATTGTGCTCAAATCGTAAGGTGGAAGGTTATGCCTCAACTTGTAAAAGGCGGAAAGTACGTGTATGGCTGGTCAAAAGTAAGCGCTAAAGGAAAGATCGCAATTCCTGACGAAGCAAAAGAAGAATACAACCTAGCGGCATGCGATAAAGCCATTTTGCTGCCCGGCAGTAAACGTTCAGGCGGATTCGGATTGACAACAAAAGAACTTTTGAAGAACTCACGTTTACACGTCCTTCTGGATAACTGCCCCGCACTAGCTGAATTTCAAGAACCTGAAGGAAGAGCGGTGAAAATTAACGGAAAAACTTGCTGCTGGATTAAGCTGAACCAAGACGGCAGCATCACGGTTCCGTTGGGAACTCTCAAAATTTACGGAATCAACGCAGGCGACCTTTTACTTTCCGTAAGAGGCAGCAACGTTGCCCTAGGCTTTCCAGTGAGAGGTCCAGTAATTGACGAAGCAAAGAAACATTCCGACATAGAATTGTTCGAATAATTACCCGCCAATTTCGACACCTTAACCTCTTGCAATGTGACAGGTTCAAACATAGATTCTGCACCTAATTTAATCTATATATAGAGGGGCTATAGACTCTTCCGAGCAGCTATCCCGCAGAACAGTAAATAAACACCCCTGCACACCAAGAACATAAAAGGCTCATTACAATGACAGATAACATTTTTTCATCATACAAAACACTCATGACCCGAACCAAAGACCTGATCGTTCTATCATCCGCTGGAGCAATAATCCAGTGGGACATGGAAACCAAAATGCCGCCAAAAGCCGTGGAACAGCGCAGCCAGCAACTCGCGCTCCTAAGCCGCCTAAGCCACAAGATGAGCACAGCACCCGAAAACGGAAAACTTCTAAACGCCCTACTTACAAACCCGCAATACGACGAGCTTGGAGAAGTGGAAAAACGCAACGTCTACCTCATCAAAAAAGGTTATGACGAACAAACCGCGCTGCCAGAAAAGCTCGTCTCCGACATCGCCAAACAACAAGCCATAACCGTAAACACTTGGAAAAAAGCCAAAAAACAAAAAAACTTCGCCATGCTCAAGCCTGAACTGGAAAAACTCGTCGCGTTAAGCAAGCAGGAAGCCCAAATTCTGATGCAAGTGAAAGAAACAGCCACGCCTTATGATGCGCTGTTAGACGACTACGAACCAAAAATGACCTCTGACGCCATCGCAGCAACATTCAACCAGCTACAACAGGGACTTGCAAAGTTACTGGAGAAAATCCAGAACAACCACAACCGACCCGACACCACCATGCTACGCATCCACGTATCGGTGGAAAATCAACGCAAAATCGCCCAAGCGTTCACACAAACACTGGGCTACGACACCGTTTCACCAACAGCAGGCGGAAGAATCGACGAGACTGAACACCCGTTCACCAGCGGATACTACGACGACGTACGCGTAACCACCCACTACTACCCCAACAACTACGCCAGCGCCATCTTCTCCATGCTCCACGAAACAGGCCACGCACTGTATGAGCAAAACATCAACCCGAACTGGAAATATCAGCCCGTTGGCTCACCATGCTCCTTCGGAATCCATGAATCCCAATCACGCCTCTACGAAAACATCATCGGCCGCTCACAAGAATTCTGGACGTACATGCTGCCAAAACTGAAACAGATAACCGCGCCCGCGCTCGCAAATGTAAACTTGAGCCCGTTCGTCCACGCCATAAATAAGGTCCAACCTTCAAAAATCCGCATCGAAGCCGACGAAGTAACCTACAACCTGCACGTGATAATACGCTTCCAAATCGAAAAAGACCTCTTCGCCGATAAAACCGCCGTCGCCGAACTACCACAAACTTGGAACCAAAAATACGCTGAGTATCTGGGCGTTAAAGTGGAAAACGACTCTGAAGGCGCGATGCAGGACACGCATTGGGCAAGCGGATTATACGGATACTTCCCAACCTACGCGTTAGGCAACATCTACACCGGGCAATTAATCGTTGCGCTCGAAAAGGATGTGCCCGAATGGCGGCAACGGCTCGCCCAGGGCAACTTGGAAGACATAAAGCAGTGGCTGACCAAAAACGTCTATGGCTACGGAGACCTGTACGACCCAGCCGATCTAATACAGAAAGTGACGGGAAAGAAGCTAGACGCTGAACCCTACTTGAAGTACCTTGGCGAAAAATACGGTGAGCTTTACGGGTTTTGAGTTTCCTCTTTTTTTGTCAACTCGTGGTAAATGTAAAGAACAAGAAAAGCTATAATTCCGCCAAAGAAAAGGTAAACGCCTATCCATCCGACAACCGCATCATAAAAGTTGGCGCCGTAAAGAAAAAGTACAAACCCCAATATCACCGCGGCTAAACACGCCCAATCAGTCTTAGACATCTCATCACCGTAAACGCTGAATGTTACCATTCAGTGCACGCTAAAATATAAATAATTACCGAGAAACCTGCAACTATCCCTAGCAAAGCCACCACAACACACGGTGCCCGCCATCCAGAAAAGCAGTATTTGAGCAAACATCGACAAAACCCCCGCCCCTCAATGGCAAAAGTAGCGCTCCTTCCGACACTCTTATATACAAGGCAATACACAGAGAGCGCAGAGGTAACAGTAAATGTCGGGTATAGACACCAAAAAACCTGAAACACGAGACGAACTTGTAAGAATCGTGGCGGAAGCCGCCTCAAAAGACATAGCGGATAAAGATTCGCGAAAGCGGAAACCGACAAAACCGACAATATCGGGAACCGCAAAAGCTTTAAACATCCACAGAGACACACTTTACACCTGGTTAAAAGAATTTAATGTCGACTTCACAGACATCTTGGACCGAATACCGACAACTCCACCGCACGCAAATGTCGAAATGGGGAAAGTCTATCTGATAGGTGAGGCTCTTTTAGGAGAAGGAAATGAACTTGCTCATGTAGACCTTTTAATTGGCGACAAAGACGGACCAGTTGGAAAAGCGTTTGCCAACGGTTTCTCCAACCTCTCGGTGGGACACACTCCTTTGCTGGCTGTCATACGGCCTAATCTTCCGTCTAAGCCGCACACTTTACTTGTTCCGAAGGTAACCGTTAAAAACATGAAAGATGCCGGGAAAATTTTCGGTCCCGCTCAAGCCGCAGTTGCAAAAGCGGTGGCGGACGCCGTGGAGGAAAACATCATTCCCCAGGATAAACTTGATGATTGGGTTATCGTGTGCAGCGTGTTCATTCATCCGCAGGCGAGCGATTACCGCAGGATTTACCAGTACAATTATGGAGCCACAAAGCTGGCTTTGAGCAGGGCTTTGAAGAAGTATCCGTCGCTTGAGAAGATGCTCTATGACAAGGACCGGGCGAAGCATCCGATAATGGGCTTTAAGGTTCCGCGTTTATGGCGACCCCCCTACCTGCAGATTTCTCTTGATGCACCATCACTAGATGGCGCAAAGAAGGTCATCGCGCAGATTCCTGGAAGCGACAGAATAATCATAGAAGCCGGGACACCACTGATCAAACGCTACGGTACAAGAGTAATGCGTGATCTAAGAGAGGTAACCAAAGACGCGTTTATACTTGCAGACATGAAAACCTTAGACGTTGGAAAAGTCGAAGTTGACATAGCCTACGAAGACACGGCAGACGCTGTTGTAGCAGCAGGGTTAGCGCCACCCGAAACTCTTGATAAGTTTGTGCATGAAGCGAAGCGTCTTGGCATATACGGTGTCGTGGACATGCTGAATGTTGAAGACCCTGTGGCAAAACTCAAACAGGTAACAGAGTTCCCAGACATGGTCATACTGCACAGGGGAATAGATCAGGAAACAGGAAGAACCTTAGGGTTAGCCCTCATACAGGAGTTGCGCCAGACGTTCCATGACAAACGGTTCCTAATCGGAGTTGCAGGCGGAATAGTGCCGGAAACCGCGAAAGAAGCTTTGGAAAAAGGCGCCGACGTTATCATCGTAGGACGATATGTGACTCAGGCAAAAGATGTGGAACGCGCGGTCAGAGACTTCTTGGAAGTAACGCCGACGATGCGCGAAGACATTGACCTGTTCAGAGTCCACGTGGAATAAACGGGTCACCACGCTTTCTTTTTTCTTATATTTTTCTATCAAGCGTTTGCGCTTTAGAGCTTAGCAAAAACGGCTTGTGTAGCGATAAGCGTACGCTAAAGTTTTCATAAATCCTTAATAGAGAGTTGTTTAACTTCATACTCCGCTGGAGAGTAATAGCACATGGCTAAGTTCAAGGTAATAGTTTCCGACCCCGAAACTGGAACTTCAAAAGCGGTCGAGCTTGAAGAAGCACGAGCCGTTCCTTTCGTCGGAAGAAAAATTGGAGAATCACTAGACGGCGCTGTGGTGGATTTGCCAGCCCACAAACTTCAGATAATGGGCGGGTCAGACCGAGACGGTGTTCCCATGAGACCTAACGTTCACGGCGGAGGCCGCCGAAGGGTAATGTTGAGCGGTGGAGTCGGATTTAATCCTAAACACCCAGGGCAGCGGAGACGAAAAACCCTTCGGGGAGATGTCATAACAGACGAGATTGCTCAGATCAACACGAAAATTATCGAAAAACCGAAAAAGCCTGCTGAAAGCAAAAGTGAACAGCCGCCTCAGGAAGCAAAAGCAGAACCAGTTGAGCCGCAAGCGTAAATGCCTTCTTTTGAATGTTACGTGTTTCTCAGGCAGGGCTTTTTGCGAAAGTTGTTGACAGGCGTGGCGCTCGCAGTCAAGCGCTGCCATAAAATCGAGCCTAAACTTAAGCAGCGTTATTCTTTTAGGCGTTTAGTAGTCTGTTCTAGAAGACTTATTAACTTCCCATCATTTAATCCTTCACCAATTCATGAGTATGGACAAGACCAAGAATGAGCAAAAGTAAAGCCCTTCCCAAACAGCCAGAAGTCAACATCGGCACCATAGGACACGTGGATCATGGAAAAACCACCTTGGTGCAGGCGTTAACTGGTGTTTGGGCGTCACGCCACAGCGAAGAACTGAAAAGAGGCATAACCATAAGACTCGGCTACGCTGACATGGCAATCTACAAGTGCCCAAAATGTCCGCCGCCGAAAAATTACACGGTTAAACCTGTTTGCCCCAACTGCGATTCAGAAGCCGTTTTCGTCCGGGCTGCAAGTTTTGTTGACGCTCCTGGGCACGAGGCGTTGATGGCCACTATGTTGTCGGGAGCCGCCATAATGGACGGTGCAATCTTGGTGATAGCTGCTGACGAGCCGTGTCCTCAGCCGCAGACGCGTGAGCATTTGGCCGCGGCAGAAGTTATTGGCATAAAGAACATTATTATCGTTCAGAATAAAATTGACATTGTGGAAGAGAAACGAGCGCGGGAAAGTTATGACGAGATAAAGCGGTTTGTTAAGGGGACAATCGCGGAAAACGCGCCTATAATTCCTGTTTCAGCTCAGCATGAAGTGAACGTTGATGTGCTTCTGAACGCGATTGAGGAGATAATTCCCACTCCGGAAAGGGATGAAACGAAGCCTCCGCTCATGTACATCATTCGCTCTTTTGACGTTAACAAGCCTGGAACCTCAATCCAGAAGCTGGAAGGCGGCATAGTCGGGGGAACTATCGCTCAGGGCAAGTTTGCGGTCGGAGAAGAGATAGAGATACGTCCTGGCATTAGCAGTGAGTGGGAAGGCAAAACCGTCTATAACCCGTTAATCAGCGAGATAGTTAGTTTACACACGGGCGACAGAAGCATTAAAGAGGCTACGTGTGGAGGGTTAGTGGGCGTGGGCACCCTTTTAGATCCGTCTTACTCAAAGGCGGATGGTTTGACCGGAAACATAGCTGGGAAAACAGGGTTGCTTCCTCCTATATTGTCGGAATTAACTTTAGAAACGCACGTTTTAGAGAGGGCTGTGGGCACAAAAGAATTGTTGAAGGTTGAAAAAATCAACCCGGGTGAATCTTTGCTTCTTCACGTAGGCGCCGCGGTGAATCTTGGGAAAGTCCTTTCGATAAAGAAAAACTTGGTTAAAGTCAAGTTGAGCAGGCCCATATGCGCGCCGCCCAGCGCAAGGGTTGCCATGAGTAGAAAGATCACAGCGCGTTGGAGACTCATAGGGTACGGAATAATGGCCGCTGAGTCTTAATAGCCAAGGTTAATCCTTGATGTCTATTATTCCTCGAGCCTTCATTACCTTGTGGGCTTTTTGCAGCACATCTCTGGCGTTTTTGAACGTTAGCTTTTCCATGGCTTGTTGATAATTTAGCCAGATGTAACCGACATGCTCGTAGGATATCTTCACTGTTTCCGTGTGGGTTTCCATCAGGTAAAATATGACTTCTTTGTGGATTGTCGTGCCCTGTCTTCTGTAGAAGTAGTCTATTTTTTCTTTGAAGTCTTCGATGAATTTGGCGTCTGTTATGCCGGTTTCTTCTCGGAGTTCCCTTATGACCGTTTCTTGTTCGGTTTCGTTGGGTTCAACGTTGCCTTTTACAAAGTCCCAGTGTCCAGCTTCGTAATGCAGAAGAAGATATTTGACTTCACTGTCTTTCAGGTACACTACGGCGCCACAGGATTTTTCGCGAAACACCAGCTTTTCACCAATCCACTATTGCGTTGCTCATTCTACGCAGGGGTGATTTAAAAGTGATATGTTAAGTTGCGGATACACAATTGAAACGTGTACGTGTGCTGTTTTGGCTGCGCTAATCAGCGGGTTAAGACGGAACGGGAAAACAAACAGTTTTAAGTTTACGCGTACAGAACACCTTTTAGAAAGAGGCAACGGTTTTGAATCTTATCGAGGTACAGGGGTAAATGGGTGTTTCACGGGCAGAACGGGAAAAGTTGAAGGTGATTCTGGATTCAAACGCGTTGTTTGTTCCGCTTCAGTTCAAAATTGATGTTTTTAGCGATTTAAAGCGGTTGTTGAACAGGAGTTTTGAGTTGATTTTGCTTTCCCCGGTCAAACATGAATTGGAAACACTCGCGCGGAAGGGTTCACCTAAAATGCGTAAAAACGCCTCTTACGCGTTGAAGCTTGCTGAGAAATGCCGGTATGTTGAAGTTGATTTTCCAGCCTCAGCGCTTACGGACGATGTTATCGTGGAGGTGGCTGAAGAGTGGAAAGCCGCCGTTTTTACCAATGATAGGCAGCTGAAGCAGAGGCTAAGAGATATAAGTGTGCCAGTGATTTATGTGAGACAAAAATCGCGTCTAGAGATTGACGGGATGATATAACTATATGTTTAAGCTTATAACGTTGCAGGATACTATTCGCATTCCGCCTGAAACCTTCGGCAATCCACTTGAAAAGGTAGGTCTTGATCAAGTTAAGGCAAAATACGAGGGCATAGTGGATGAGGAGTTAGGCTACGTCATAGCCGTAAACAAGGTTGAAGTGAGTCCTGTTGGAAAGATAATTCCAGGTGACGGCGCCACTTATCATAAAGTATCGTTTTCCCTGTTAACTTTCTACCCTGTTATTCAGGAAATAGTGGAGGGCGATGTGGTGGAAATCGCGGATTTCGGAGCGTTCGTGCGCATAGGTCCAGTAGACGCTTTGCTGCACGTTTCGCAACTCATTGATGATTACATGTCTTATGATGAAAAACAGGGTGTCTTGCTGGGAAAGGAGACCAAGAGAAAGTTAACAAGCGGCGACCAAGTGCGCGTCAGGATAACCGCGGTGTCTCTTGGTAGAGCAGGAAGCTCAGGTAAAATCGGCGTAACGGCGCGTCAGCCTTTCTTGGGCAAGTTAGAGTGGCTGAAGCTTGATGCTGCTAAACCCAAAGAGGCGGCGGCTGAGAAAAAGCCTGCGGAGAGCAAAAAAGAAAAAGAAAGTGTAGAAAAGGAGTGACATGGATGAACCTTAGAGCCTGTACAAATTGCCATTTCATCACCAAGGAAAATGTTTGTCCAAAATGCCGGTCAACAAGCCTAAGCGAGGATTACAGTGGTCTAGTTATAATGTTTGACCCGGAAAACTCGGCTATCGCCAAGGCTATGAGCATAAAAGAGAAAGGGCGTTACGCGTTAAAAGTTCGCTGATTCTAAACCTAGCTTTAATGTTTTTAACCGCGCAGGGCACACATTAGAATTAGACTGCGTCAGTTCGAGGTTGACAAGATGGCTACTGCCTACAGAGTAACTCCAGAGCTTCGTGTTAAATTTAAAGAACCTTTTGGCATGTTAATTCGCGGCTCGTTTGCGGAAACCATGGACAAAATGGCGGAGATGGTGGAGCGAGAAAAGCCGCCTAAAATAATTTCTGTGGGAGACACGGTTTCGCGGAACCTTTATGAACGCCAGATGAACCTGCAGCTTTCGATTACTGACAATAAACGCAGAAGAAAGGTAGTAAAGCCGACGATTTTCGCGGGCATGCGCATTGTTAAGGTTATCAACCCTCAGGGAACAATCACTGAAGAAGCAATTGCGGCGATAAGGCAGGCTTTGGAAGGTGAGGAACGCGTGCACATAATCGTGGATGGCGAGGAGGATCTGTTGACGATTGTTGCCGTTTTGTACGCGCCGGAAAAGTCTCTTGTGGTTTATGGGCAACCTTTTGAGGGCATTGTGGTCGTTAAAGTTACCTCTGAGAAAAAGGCTGCGGCTGAGGAAGTTCTAAAAGCGATGAAAACTGTTCGAAAAGCTAAATAAGAAGCAACTGTATCAACTCAACACCCTAAACAAGTGAAATCGAGATGGAAGTCAAAATAGTATCAACGAAGGAAAATCCTCTCTTGAAACGAAAAGAAGTGGATTTCAGGGTGGAGCAGGACGCTACGGTACAAACTCCCGATAGGTTAGATGTACAAAAGGCGTTGGCTACCAAACTTAAAATGAAAGAGGAGCTGGTTTTTGTTAAGAAAATGAAAACCATGACGGGAACGCACACTACCCTGGGAAACGCTACCGCTTATGAAACGG
>Ga0307423_1000136_pt1 | contig 46730 bp, 42 predicted proteins | sample SalMarWE160310MG_FD_202154 | JGI IMG/M metagenome (GOLD analysis project Ga0307423, IMG submission 202154) | Salt marsh sediment microbial communities from the Plum Island Ecosystem LTER, Massachusetts, United States - WE1603-10 | ecosystem: Environmental > Aquatic > Marine > Intertidal zone >...
GTGCCCGGCACGGGAACGTTCGTGTGGTGGGAGCGCCAGATCGATCCGACGCTCGTGTTCGGCATCCCCATGGGCGGATGGCGCATGCCCGACGGGCGATTCGGCGAGGGCACGCAGCTCGAGCCGGACATCCGGGTGAAGAACGATCCGGCGGTCATGACCGCCGGCCGGGATCAGCAGATCGAGGCGGCGGTGAGGGAGCTGATGGGAGGGAGCGGATCGTGAACGACACAGCATCGCGGTGGGACGCGTGGAGGAAGATCGGCCTCTACCTCGCCCTCACGTTCGCTGTCAGCTCCGTCTTCTGGACCCTCATCATCCGCGGGGGGAGCCTCGGGGCCCGGGGCGGGCTGTACGTCCTCCTCCTCATGTGGTCTCCGGGAACGGCGGCCATCCTGACCCGCCTGATCCTCCAGCGGAACCTCCGGGGAATGGGGTGGGGGTGGGGAAAGACCCGCTGGCAGCTCGCGGCATACTTCCTCCCCGTCCTCTACGCGTCCGTCGCCTACGGCGTGGTCTGGTACACGGGCCTGGGGAGCCCGGGCGGGCCCCGGCCGGGAGATCCCTGGCGGTTCATCCTCCTCGGTTCGCTGCTCAGCGTCCGCTCCGCGACGGGGGAGGAGATCGGTTGGCGGGGCCTCCTGGTGCCCGAGCTCTCCAAGGTCACCGGATTCACCACCACGGCGGTGGTCAGCGGGGTGGTGTGGACCACCTGGCACCTTCCCCTGATCTTCTTCGCGGACTACAACGGCGGAACTTCGACCTGGTACTCCGCCCTCTGCTTCGCCGTCATGGTCGTCGGGATCAGCTTCCCCATGGCATGGCTCCGCCTGCGGTCGGGAAGCCTGTGGACGGGGGCCCTCTTCCACGCCACGCACAACCTCTACATCCAGGGCTACTTCGACCGGGCGACCCTCGACACCGGGCCCACCGAGTGGATCATCGGCGAGTTCGGCGCAGCCCTGGCCGTCATGGGGATCGTCCTGGCGGTGGTCTTCTGGCTCCTACGGGATCGGGTGGAGGGGGGAGCGTCGTCGGTGATCGGCGGTCAGAAGCCGGCCGGCGTCGCCTGAGGTCACTTCTGGGCGAATCGAGGTCGGTCGACCGGGCGTCGGCGTCAACGAACCGGAGGTGGAACATGGGACGGCTGGAAGACAAGGTCGTCGTGGTGACCGGAGCCGCGCGGGGGATCGGCGAGGCCGTGACGCGCGCCGCGGTGGAAGAAGGTGCGCGGGTGGTGGTGACGGACATCGACGACGTGGGCGGCGCCGCGGTGGCCGCATCCCTCGGAACGCGGGCTCGGTACCTGCACCTCGACGTGCGCGTCGAGGACGAATGGGTGGCGACGCTGGGAAGGGTCGTGCAGGAAGAAGGGCGACTGGACGGGCTCGTCAACAACGCCGGCATCACCGGCTTCGTCGAGTGGCCGGAGCGCCACGACCCCGAGCACGCGACGCTCGAGGCCTGGCGGGGGGTGCACGCCACCAACCTCGATGGGGTGTTCCTGGGCTGCAAGCACGCCATCCGGGCCATGAGGGCCACGGGCGCGGGCTCCATCGTGAACATGTCGTCCCGCTCGGGGCAGGTGGGCATCGCGGGCGCGGCGGCCTACGCGTCCAGCAAGGCAGCGGTACGCAACCACACGAAGACGGTGGCTCTGTACTGCGCCGAACAGGGGATGGCGATCCGGTGCAACTCCATCCACCCCGGGGTGATCCTCACGCCGATGTGGGATCCGGTCCTGGGCGACGGTGCACAACGGGAGCGCGCCCTGGCGGCGGTGGCGGCGGACGTTCCGCTCAGGCGCATGGGAACGCCGACCGAAGTGGCTGCCCTGGTCGCGCACCTCCTGGCCGACGAATCCGGCTATACCACGGGTGCGGAGTTCGTCATCGACGGCGGCATCCTGGCGGGCGCTGCCGCGACGCCGAGGTGACCGCGCGGGGTTTCGCCACGGGGCAGGCCCGTCTCAGTACGGCCGCGCCGCGGGATTCGCGCTCCAGCCCTCCATGAGCTGCCGGGCCTCGGGGAGGGGGAGGTGGGTGGCGTCGAGGCTGCGCTCGGTCCAGCCCGCGGCGATCTCCCGACGAATGTCGACGTCGTCGAAGCCCGCTGACCGGGCATCCTCCTCGGTGGCGGCGTAGACGACGCGCGGGATGCGGGCCCAGTAGATGGCGGCGAGACACATGGGGCAGGGCTCGCAGCTGCAGTAGATCGTGCAGTCGTCCAGCACGTGCGTCCCGAGCGTCGCGCAGGCGTCGCGGATCGCCACGACCTCGGCGTGGGCGGTCGGATCGTGACCTGCGACGACCTGATTCCAGCCGCGCCCCACGATGTCCCCGTTGCGTACGACGACGGCGCCGAACGGTCCGTGGCGACCGTCGCGCGAGTGCTCGCGGGCCAGGTCCAGGGCGGCGCGTAGACGGCTCTCGTCGCTCATGGGCTCCACCTCACCGATACGGCGGCGCGACGGCGCTGGGGTCTTCCCGAATCGCCCCCGGTAGCGCGCCGGGGTCCATCACGTTCCACCTCCCGTGCCCCCCTTCGCTCGCCGGCCCAGGACCACCAACGCCAGGCCGGCCACGGCCAGGACGGCCCACGATCCGAGGATCCACCGGAAGGGGTATTCGGCCACGCCGGCGGAGAAGGTCGGCTGATCCCACAGGGGCGCCCAGACCCGCTCTTCCCGGAAGTCGAAGCCGCCTCCTGGCGTGCGCACCAGCGTGCGATGGCGGAAGGGGACGAACAGGAGGCTGAGTACGAAGGCCGCGACGAGCAGGACGGGCGCGAATCGCTTCACGACGGTTTCGAAGGATGGCGGTGGTGGCTAAGCGAGCTGAGTCTAAGCCACAGGCGGTCGTTTCGCGACGAGCGTGGCGAACCCCTGCGAGCCGCCACCCTCCCTCGTCAGGCCGTCTTCGAGTCGGTCCGGTGGCGCTCTCCTATCCGTCCGCAATACTCAGGTGCCGCTCGGACGGCCCGGGCCGTCCGAGCGTATATAATGCGGGCGAGCGTGTCGCCCTCCAGCGATTCCCGCTCACCGCACGCTTCGCAGGGGATCCCATGGCCAGACGTGCCCTCGCATTACCCGCCCTCCTCCTCGCACTGATCCAACTACCCACCGCGGCCCACGCGCAGACGTTCTCCGTGAAGAAGTGGGACATCGGCGGCGACGGGGGCACCGACTACCTCACCGCCGAGCCGGGCACGGGGCGGGTCTTCGTGTCGCGAAGCACCCACGTCATGGTGGTCGACGGCCGCACGGGGAAGGTCCTGGGGGATATTCCCGACACGCCCCGGATGCACGGCATCGCCCTCGCGCCGAAGTGGGGGCACGGGTTCACCAGCAACGCGGGCGACTCCACCGTCACCATGTTCGACCTGAAGACGCTGGCGGCGATCAAGAAGATCCGCATCCCCACCGGCGGCCTCGACGGGATCATGTACGACGCTTTCTCCGACCGGATCATCCTCACCAACCACAGTCGTCCGATCGGCACCCTCGTCGCCCTCTCGGCTGAGAGCGGGGACATCGTCGGCACCGTGGAGCTCGAGGACACCGCCCCGGAGGGGGCCGCCAGCGACGGCATGGGCCGGATCTTCGTGAACAACGAGGGCACGAGCACCCTGCAGGTCGTGGACGAGCAGACCATGAAGGCCGTGACGTCGTGGTCGCTGGCGCCCTGCGAGGGCCCCACCGGCATCGCCTACGACCCCGGCGCGAAGCGGATCTTCTCCGGGTGCAGCGGCACGTCGGCGATCTCGGATCCGGCGACGGGGAAGGTGGTGGCCACCATCGCCAACGGCGAGGGCGTGGACGCCCTGGGGTGGGACCCGTCGGAGAAGCTGATCTACATCCCGGCCGGTCGTTCCGGAAACGTCACCGTCGCGCGCCAGGACGGGCCGGACAGCTACACGGTGGTGGCGACGGTCACCACCGTGTCCGGCGCGAAGACGATTTCCGTGGATCCCACGACGCACATGGCGTACCTGTTCCAGCCCGAGTACGGTCCGCCTCCCGCCGGAACACCGGCGCCGGCGCCGGGCCGCCGCGCGCCGCGCGGTCCGATCGTGGCCTCCTGGTTCGTCGCCATCAGCCACTGACGGAGGGGCCTGCCCGGTCGCCGTGACCGGGCGCGGTCGAGCGGTCGCTGGCCGAGGAGCGATCGGGCGAGGATGCGAGCCGGGCCGCGTCGTGACGCTCGGTTGCCCGCGGGCAACGGGGGCGTAAGACTCCCTGCTCCGACACCGCGAGCTCCGGGATGAGACCGTCCATGCGCCGATCCCCACTTTTCCTCGCCGCCCTCGTCGCCGCGGCCCCGACCGTGCGCGGCTCTGCACAGGCCCCCACCGAGCCGGCCAACGCTCCGGCGGAGGTCGAGTCGTTGGACGGGCGGCTTACGCTCACGTACGGCGGCCGCCCGATCCTCTCGGCCATGCTCAGCAGCACGGGCGCGCGACCCGAAGTGCGCATGCTCGTGGACACCGTGGGGGAGGCGGTCACGCAGGTGCTCAAGTGGACGGGGCGCGCCGGCGCCCGGTTGACCCTCGCGGGGACGGTGAGCGCCGGCGTCCAGGCGTTCGCCTGCGAGACGGAACCGAGGCCGAACGGCCCCCTCCTGGTCCGCAACGCCGTCGGGCCGAGCGCCAGCCGCCTCAACCGGGCGGTGTACGACCGGGGATCGGATTGGGTGCTGTCGGTGGACGAGCCCACGGCGGCGACCGTCGGCGCGCTCGACGCCCCCGACGATTCGCTGGCGTTCGCGATCCGGGCCACCGGCTCCGAGATCATCCTCCGCTTCCGTCCCCGCTACTACCAGAAGCATCGCGGCCTGCGCGCGTTCCGTCCGTGGACGTACGACGTGTGGCGCCCGTCGGTGGCCGGCTGGACGTCGTGGTACGCGTTCCGGTCCGACGTCACGGAGGACGACGTGCGGGAGACCGCCGACGTTCTGCGTGACGTGCTGGCGCCGTTCGGCTACGAATACGTGCAGATCGACGACGGCTTCCAGCAACCGCCGATCGGCCTGCCGGAGCACTGGCTCCATCCCAACGGGAAGTTCCCCTCCGGGCTGGACGGCCTGCTGCGATCCATCGCCGACCGCGGGCTCGTGCCGGGGATCTGGACCAACGCTAGCTTCGCCGACAGCGCCTACGCGCTCGGTCACCCGGAGGAGTTCGTCTCGACGCCGGCCGGGACGCCCGCCTACGGCAACTGGGTCGGGTACGTGATGGACGCGTCGAACCCGGCCACGCTCGACCGCCTGGTGCGCCCGGTGTACGACTCCCTCGCGGCGATGGGATGGCGCTACTTCAAACTCGACGCGCTACGGCACCTCCGTTACGAAGGCTACAACAGCCACGCGGACTTCTTCCGCGTGCGTGGGCTCGACCGCGAGGAGGTGTTCCGCCGCTTCACGCAGACCGTGCGCGACGCCATCGGCCCCGACGCCTTCCTGCTCGCCTGCTGGGGCATCCGGCCCGAGCTGGCCGGTCTCGTGGACGCCGTACGCGTGGGTGACGACGGATTCGGATACGGGGGACTCGCGCAGTACAACTCCTTCAACAACGTCGTGTGGCGCAACGACCCGGACCACATCGAGCTCACGGCACCCGACGCATACCGCGCTGCCACGTTGGCTTCGCTCACCGGATCGTTGCTCATGCTCACCGACCGACCCGAGGTCTACAGGACCCCGCGGGCCGAGATCGCGAAGCGCACGGCGCCCGTGCTGTTCACGCGGCCGCAGCAGATCTACGATGTCGACCCATCCCGATCGGCGCTCATCGGCCGCGCGGCGACGGAGGTCTCCGGATCCGGACCGCGTTCCTTCGATGCGGACAAGCGCCTGACCGTGCCCCTGTACCTCCTCGACGTGAATCGGCCGTTCGAGCGCTGGTCGGTGCTCGCGCGCACGGGAGGCATCGATGCGGACACGCTGCGGTTCACCGACCTCGGCCTCGATCCCGAATCCGAGTACGTCGTCTTCGAGTTCTGGTCGCGGTCGATGCGGGGGACGTTCCGTGGTGGGTTCGTGCCCGGCGCGATCGACCCGCGCCGGCAGGTGCAGGTCTTCTGCATCCGATCGCGCGCCCCCCATCCGCAGCTGGTGGCCACCAACCGGCACGTGACTTGTGGGGGACCGGACCTCGCGGGCGTATCGTGGAGCGGCGACACGCTGTCGGGGGAGAGCAGGCTCGTGGGAAAGGACGAATACGAGATCTATCTCACCGAGCCCGCGGGCTTCCGGTTCGCCGGCCTGACGGCGACCGGAGCCACGTACGTCGGCGCGGTGGTGGACGGGCCGATGCGCGTGGTCCGGTTGCGATCGAACGAGGACACGACGGCCTCGTGGAGCGTACGCTATACGAGGGACGCCCTGCCCTCGTAACGCCCCCTTTGTCGGGTAGCCGGCTCCCGGAACGTGTCCGTCGGGTCAGAAGACCGGCGTCTGTCCGAGCCTCAGGGTGCGGCCGACACGTCGAAGAAGCGACTCTGTGCCGTGTAGTACCCCACCGCGTCCTGGGCCACGATCTGGTAGGTGCCCGGGAGCAGCTCCACGCTCTGTAGCGACGAGCCGACGACCCACGACGTACTGTCGGTCATCTGCCCGCTCGCGTCCAGCAGATAGGTGCCCGCACCGTCGTAGGCGAACACCTCCAGGTAGTCGTTCGACGGCACGTTCGCGCAGTCGCCACAGGACCACGCGAGCTCGACGGTGTCTCCGATCTGATAGGTCTCTCCGCCCGCCGGGCTGGTGAACGTCACCGTGCCGCTCGGCACGAGCGGCGTCGTCGTCGAAGTCGAACAGGCCGCGATAGCCATGGTCGCCGTCCCGACGACGATCGCCTTGCTGATTGTATGCATATCCACATCCCCCCGTTGTTGTCCCTCTCACGGAAGGTTGGACCGGCGCTCTGTCGGGAACGTTAACAACACCCGCCCCGTGGGGTGGGTCGGCGAGCCTCGCTCAGCAGATGCGAGGGAGCTGGTCCCCCGGCAGCATGTCCACCACCCGGGTGCCGCCCAACCCCGTGCGCAGAACCACCATGCCGGGATGCCCGGGCACGACGCGCCCCACCACGGCCGCTCCCGCCCCCGCCGAGAATCCGTGGAGCACGTCCAGCACGCGCGGCGCGGCCGCGGGGTCCACGAAGGCCACCAGCACGCCCTCGTTGGCCACGTAGAGGGGGTCCAGGCCGAGCATCTCGCATGCGGCCTGTACCGGTCCGGGCACGGGCACGGCGTGGTCGTCCAGCTCCACCCCGACCCGGGAAGCACCGGCGATCTCGTTGAGGGCGCTGGCCACGCCTCCCCGCGTGGCGTCGCGCAGCACGTGGACGGCCGCGCCGACCTCGGTGCGCAGCGCCGCCACCAGGGGGGCGAGGTTCGCCGTGTCGCTGGTGATGTCGCTCTCGAAGGCGAACCCCTCCCGCACGGCCATCACGGCCATGCCGTGGCGACCCACGGGTCCGCTCAAGATGACGGCGTCCCCGGGGCGGGCGCTGTCCGGTCGCGGCCGGAATCCGTCGTGCAGGACCCCCACACCCGTGGTGTTCACGAACATGCCGTCGGCCTTGCCGCGGTCCACGACCTTGGTGTCTCCGGTGACCACGGCGACTCCCGCCGCTGCCGCGGCCCGGGCCATGGCGTTCAGGATGCGGTCCATGACGTCGAAGGGGAGCCCTTCCTCCAACACGAAGGCCGCGGAGAGCCAGCGGGGCGTCGCGCCCATCATCGCCAGGTCGTTCACCGTCCCATGGACGGCGAGGTCGCCGATGTTGCCCCCGGGGAACTCGAGCGGGCTCACGACGAACGTGTCGGTCGAGATCACGATCTCGCCGCCTTCCACCGGCACGACGGCTCCGTCGCCCAGGCGGTCGAGGTGCTCGTTGCGGAAGCGGGGCAGGAAGTGCTCGCGCAGGAGCTGCGCGCTCATCTTCCCGCCCGAGCCGTGCCCGAGCTGTACCCGGTCGTGGTCGCCCCGTGGAAGCGGGCAAACGGGTCCGGATGCCAGCGAGGCCATGTCAATCCTCTCCCGCGGCACGCCGGAAGCGGCCGAAGTTGTAGTAGGCGGCGCACGCACCTTCGGACGAGACCATGGGTGCGCCGAGGGGGGACTCGGGCGTGCACGCGGCCCCGAACGCGGGACACTCGAAGGGCTTGATCCGTCCCCGGAGCACGTCCCCGGCCCGGCACTCGGCGGGCTCGTCGGCGCGGATGAAGCCCAGGGCGAACTTCCGCTCTGCATCGAAGTCGGCGAACTCCTCCCGGAGGCCCAATCCGCTGGCGGGGATCACGCCGATCCCCCGCCACCCCCGGTCCACCACCTGGAAGACCCGCTCCACCAGCTCCTGCGCCGGCCGGTTGCCCTCCCGTCGCACCGAGCGCACGTACTGGTTCTCGACCTCGTGACGCCCGTCCTCGAGCTGGCGGACGGCCATCCAGATGCCCTCGAGGATGTCCAGGGGCTCGAAGCCGGTCACCACGATGGGGACGCGGTAGCGGAGGGCCAGCGGCTCGTACTCCGTCCAGCCCATCACCGTGCAGACGTGGCCGGCCGCCAGGAAGCCCTGCACCCGGTTGTCGGGCGCGTCCAGGATGGCCACCATCGCAGGCGGAACGGTCACGTGGGAGACCAGGACGCTGAAGTTCCGCACGCCCTGCTCCTTCGCCCGCCACACGGCCATGGCGTTGGCGGGCGCGGTGGTCTCGAAGCCGACCGCGAAGAAGACCACCTCCTTGTCGGGGCTCCTGCGCGCCAGCTCCACAGCGTCCAACGGGGAGTACACGATGCGGACGTTCCCGCCCTTCGCCTTGATCTGGAAGAGGTCGCACTCGCTGCCGGGTACCCGGAGCATGTCGCCGAAGGACGTGAAGACGACGTCGGGGCGGGCCGCGAGGTGCAGCGCGCGATCGATCTGCTCCAGGGGCGTCACGCACACGGGACAGCCGGGGCCGTGGATCATCTCCACGGCGTCGGACAGAACCTCGTTGATGCCCTGCTTCACGATGGTGTGGGTCTGACCGCCGCACACCTCCATGAGCGTCCACCGGCGCGTCGCCTCGCGGCGGATCCGGTCCACCAGGGAGCGCGCCAGCTTGGGATCGCGGTATTCGGCCAAGTACTTCATGCGTCGGCCCGTGGCGCGGAAGGCCCGACCCCGTCCGACTGCGTTCCGGTGGGTCTCCCGGGTGCGTCCACGGAGGCCGCGGCGTCGGCCGCCTCGCGGATCCACGACAGCTCCTCCAGCTCGCCCATCTCCCGGAGCACCTGGTAGGTCCGGTGCGCCTCCTCCTCGTCCACCTTGGAGATGGCGAACCCCACGTGGACGATCGCGTAGTCGCCGACGCTCACCTCGTCGGCCACGTAGGCCAGGCACACCTCACGGCGCACGCCGCCGAAGTCGACCACGCCCATGGGGAGGCCGGTGTCGTGTCGCATCTCGACGATCCGTCCGGGGATGCCCAGGCACATGGTGCGCTCCTTTCTCTGGAGGGTCAGGCGTTCAGGCGGGCGGCGGCCACCACGGCCTGCCCGTAGCTCACGGCACCGTCGTTGGGTCCCAGGAGCCGCGGCGTGAGGACCCGCAGCCCCGACCGCTCCAGGCGGACGACCACGCCGTTCAGCAGGCGGGCGTTCTGGAAGCAGCCTCCGCCCAGGGCGACGGTGCCGAGCCCGTGGGTGGTGCACAGGTGGACGGCCAGGTCGGCCGCTGCCTCCGCGACGCTCTCGTGGAAGCACGCGGCCAGCCACCCGCCGGACGCGCCCAGGAGCCTCGACTCCTCGAGGGCTTCCAGGAGTGGGAGGGGGTCGAGGACCCACATGCCGTCGTCGTCCCGGCTGGCCGGGAACGGGAGCACGTCGGCCTCGAGCCTCCCGGCCAGGGACTCGAGCTCCATGGCGGCTTGGGCCTCGTGGCACGCCACGGTGCGCACGCCCAGCACCGCGGCGGCGGCATCGAAGAGCCGCCCGAGGGAGGACGCGAGCGGAGCGTTCACGCCGCGCCGCACCTGTTGCTCCGCCGCGCTCCTTTCCCGCTTGCCCACACCCTGGAAGGCCGACGAGAAGGCGTGGGCCCGATCGGGCTCCAGGGAGAGGTATCCGAGGGCGGCCCGCCACGGAGCCCGCGCCGCCGCATCTCCCCCCGGGAGCGGGGCGTAGCGCAACCGTCCCAGCCGGTGGAATCCGGTGAGGGACGCGTGCAGGAACTCGCACCCCCAGACGTGTCCGTCCTCGCCGAGGCCGGTCCCGTCGAACGCCAGCCCGAGCACGTCTCCGGTCACGCCGTGCTCCCCCTGCACGGCGGCCACGTGGGCGTGGTGGTGTTGCACGGGCGGGAGGATCTCGAGACCCGACTCCTCCGCCACGCGCGTGGACAGGTAGCCCGGATGGAGGTCGTGGACCACCGAGCGCGGCTCCACGCGGAAGAGCGTGCGGTAGCGGTCGAGGACGTCCTGGAAATGAGCGAGGGTCTCCAGGTTCTCCAGGTCGCCCACGTGCTGGCTCACCCACGCCTCGTTCCCTTCGGCCAGCGTGAGCGTGTTCTTCAGGTGGGGCCCGACGGCGAGGAACGGACGAGGGGTGGCCAGGGGAAGCGTGACCGGCAGCGGCGCGTACCCCCGGGCCCGGCGCAGGAAGACCGGCCCACGGCTCGTGTGGCGCACCAGCGAGTCGTCGTAGCGCGCCACGATCTCCCGGTCGTGCAGCAGGAAGGCATCGGCCACTTCGCGGAGGCGCCGGCGCGCCTCGTCGTTGCCGATGGCGATGGGCTCGTCGCTCTCGTTGCCGCTGGTCATCACCAGCGGACCATCGACCTCCTCGAGGAGCAGGAGGTGGAGCGGCGTGTAGGCGAGCATGATCCCCACGCTGGCGAGGCCGGGAGCCACCGACGACGCCAGCGGCGCATCATGGCGCCGCTCCAGGACCACGATGGGGCGCTCCCGCGAGGTCAGCAGGGCGGCCTCTCCCTCCGACACGCGGGCGAGCGTCCGGGCGTCGGCGAGGCCGCGCACCATCACGGCCAGCGGCTTCTCGTCCCGGTGCTTACGCGCACGCAGGCGGCGCACGGCGAGCTCGTCGCCGGCGTCGCACGCCAGATGGAAGCCGCCCAGGCCGCGCACCGCCAGGACCCTGCCTCCGGCAAGCAGATCGCCGGCGCCTCGGAGCGCCATGTCGTCGCGGAACGCCACGGCGCCGTCGATCTCGAGCCACACCCGCGGCCCGCACGACGGACAGGAGTTGGTCTCCGAGTGACAGCGCCGATCCGACGGGTCGTGGTACTCGCGCAGACACTCGGGGCACTGAGCGAAGGCGGCCATCGTGCTCCGCTCCCGGTCGTACGGCATCGACTCGACGACCGTGAAGCGGGGCCCGCAGTCGGTGCACGTGATGAACGGGTAGCGGTAGCGCCGATCCGTGGGGTCGTGGAGCTCGGAGGCGCACGCCGGGCACATCGCCACGTCGGGCGAGACGGGCAGGCGCCCCACCGGCGCCACGTCGCTGGCCAGAACCTGGAAGTCCTCGGCGTCGAGCCACTCCGCCGCCGTCGCGTCGAGGGCGTCGATGCGGCTCAGCGGAGGCGCTTCCGTCCGGAGGCCGTCGATGAACGACGCCAGGGCCGCGTCGTTCCCCTCCGCCCGGATCCGCACCGCTCCGGCCTCGTTGCGCACCCAACCCCGGATGCCGTCACGCAGCGCGAGACGGTGAACGAACGGGCGGAAGCCGACACCCTGGACGACGCCCCGGATCCGGACCTCCAGGGCCCGCGGTGCGGGAGTGTCGCGCCGGGCGAGCGGGGGCAGGGAGCTCACCGGCGTCAGCTTTGGGCCGGTGCCCGGGCGTGTGTTCGCAGAAAGTCGTACCATCCCTCCATCCCCTCTCCCGTCAGCGCGGACGTGAAGAAGAACTGCAGGTCGGGGTTCACCTCCCGCGCGTAAGCTACGGCCTTGTCCACGTCGAAGGGGAGATAGGGGAGGAGGTCCGTCTTGTTGAGCACCGCATACCGGCTCACGCGGAACATCTTGGGATACTTCAGCGGCTTGTCCTCTCCCTCGGTGACGGAGAAGACGACCACCTTGGCGGTCTCGCCCAGGTCCCAGCTCGCCGGGCACACGAGGTTGCCCACGTTCTCCACGAAGAGGAGATCGAGCTCCGCCAGGTCCAGGTCGTCGAGAGCCGTGCCCACCTGCCGGGCGTCGAGGTGGCACGCCCCGCCGGTGACCACGGCGTGGACCAGGCGGTCGGTCCACCGGGCGAGGCGGTCGGCGTCGTTCTCGGTCTGGACGTCACCGGTGACGACCGCCATCGCGAGCTCGGGCCCCAGCTCCTGCAGCGTCCTCTCCAGGAGGAGCGTCTTCCCCGATCCCGGCGACGATACGAGGTTCAGCGACGCGACACCGTGCTCCGCCAGACGGCGACGGACCTCCGCGGCGAGCTCGTCGTTCTTCTCCATGACGCGCTCACGGACCTCAATGCGGCGGACCGCCATCGTCGACCTCCAGATAGGTGACACGCAGGTCGTCCCCCGACTCCACGCTCATGGAGATGCGGACGCCCGTGAACGGCGGGTGGGCGAGGAGGGCGTCCAGGCAGAACTCGAGGTTGTCGGGCTCAACCCCCGAATCGACGCCCACCATCAGACCCACCTCCCGGACCAGCGACAGGGCTTCTCGCCCGACCTGCTCTTCGGTGATGCGGCAGATCTCCAGGGCCAGGCTCATCTCATGCATGGGTGATCTCCCACCCGGGCTCGCCCACGTCGTGGCCCCAGGCCCTGAGCTGCGCGACCGCGGCCTTCAGCAGCGCCGGGAGGGCCTGCTCCACCGCGGGCGACAAGCCGTCCTGCAGCTCCACCACCTCCGGTTCGACGCCCAGGGCCACGGCCAGGGCGGGGAACGTCCCCTTCAGCTCCGCCACGGCAAACACCTCCCGCAGGTCGATCTGGTGGGGCGAGACCTTCTGGTAGAGGAGCCGTGGCAGCTCGTCCTTCTCCAGCCGCACCACGGTGCCGGGTGCTTGGCCGTCATAGATGGCGTCCAGCACCAGGAGGCGATCCGCGTCCTCGATCTCGGGGAGGAGCTGCATCCCCCAGGTACCCCCGTCCAGAAGGGCCACCCCCTCGACGGGGCCGAGCGCCCCGCGCAGCAGCTCCACGGCCGCCACGCCGACCCCGTCGTCTCCCATGAGCGGGCTGCCGACGCCGATCACCACGGTACGCGCGTCCGTCATCGCCTCAGTCGTCGATGAAATGGATATCGGAGCGCACGTACCGCCCGCCGCCCACCATCGACGAGATGCGACTCTCCTGGTGGACCACGTCGGCGCGCACCGTCAGATACAGGTGCACGGGAAGGAAGATGGCCCACACCCACGTGAGCACGTGGTGATAGAAGCGCACGATCTGCTCGCCCCCGAAGAGTGGGCCGACCCAGGCGAACACCGTGAAGAAGAACCCGCCCGGATTCGATAGGCCGTACATGTAGAACCCGGTGCAGATCTGGATGATGGCCACCAAATAGATGAACGAGTACGTGATCTGCTGGAGCGGGTTGTGCCCCAGATAGTGAGGGGCCCGCCATGGCTCGACGAAGAGGTACTTCTTCAGCACGAGCCACATGTTCTTCCAGTCCTCCTTCCGATAAGGAAGGAGGGCGTCCCAGCGCTCGAACTTGTTTCCGATGAAGAGCCAATAGATGCGCAGCATGGCCGTGGCGACGAGGACGCCGGCGGCCGTGAAGTGCACGAAGCGGAACCGTCCCATCAGGAAGTGGTCGATGGGCTGGCCGCTGCTCAGGAAGTAGGGTCTTCCGATGTAGAAGCCCGTCACCGCGAGCGTGAGGACGCACAGCACCGAGACCCAGTGCATGGAGCGCACCGCCCAGTGCCACAGGTAGACCCGCTTGTACTGGATCGGCACCCCCGCGGTGAGGGAGGCCTCGCCGGCTCTGGGGTGCGCGGTCATCCGTTCACCCTCACCCGCGTGACCTCGCGGCCCTGCGCGTCCAGCACGTGGACGCCGCACGCCATGCACGGGTCGAAGGAGTGGATGGTGCGCAAGATCTCGAGGGGGCGCTCGGGATCGACCAGAGGGTGGTTGTCCATGAGGGCCGCTTCATAGGGCCCGCTGGCCCCGTGCGCGTCCCTCGGCGAGCAGTTCCATGTGCTGGGGACCACGCACTGGTAGTGACTGATCTTTCCGTCCCGGATCTGCACCCAGTGTCCGAGTGAGCCGCGGGCGGCCTCGAGGAACCCGTAGCCCTGCGCCGTCGCCGGCCAGCTGTCCGGGCTCCACCGATCCCCGTTGAAGGTCTGGGTGTCCCCGGCCTTGATGCGGGCGACCAGCGCGTCGAACCAGCTTTCCAGCCGCCGGGCGAGGAGGACGGTCTCGACGCCGCGGGCGGCGGTGCGTCCCAGGGTGGAGAAGAGGGCTTCGGGCCCCACGTTCAGCCGTCCCAGCGCCTCGCCGACCACCTCCTTCACGTCCGAGTGACCCGCCGCGTATGCGACGAGCATGCGTGCCAGCGGGCCCACCTCCACAGGCCGGTCGTCGTACCGTGGAGACTTCATCCAGGTGTACTTCTCCTGGTCCTGGAGGTACGTCCACGGCGGCTGCGGTCCGGTGTAGCGCGGCTTGGTCTCACCCTCCCAGGGGTGGAGCGACACGTCGTCGCCGCCCTCGTACTCGTACCACGAGCTGGTGATGTACTCCTTGACCTTCTGCTGATCGTAGGGCAGCACCTCGGCGAGGTTGCGGTCGAAGATCACGCCGCGCGGGAAGTACATGGAGTCGGCGTCCCGCCACTGCCCATTGTCGGGGTACTCGCCCACGGAGATGTAGTTGGTGACCCCGCCGCCGATGGCCGCCCAGTCCTTGTAGAAGGAGGCGACCGCCAGGAGGTCGGGCCAGTAGACCTGCTCGACGAACGTGCGGGCCCGCTTGATCATCCCCTGGATCTTGGTCAGGCTCTCGGCGTTGATGGTGCCGGTGTCGTCCAGGTTGATCGCCGACGCCATGCCGCCCACCAGGAAGTTGGGGTGGGGGTTCTTGCCGCCGAAGATCGTGTGGACGCGGATGACGTCCCGCTGCCAGTCCAACGCCTCGAGGTAGTGGGCCACCGCCATGAGGTTGGCTTCCGGCGGCAGCTTGTAGGCCGGGTGCCCCCAGTACCCGTTGGTGAAGATGCCGAGCTGCCCCGACTGCACGAAGTTGCGGAGCCGCTCCTGGACCTCGGCGAAGTGCGTGGCCGAGTTGTGGGGCCAGGGCGACAGGCTCGACGCCAGGCGCGCCGTGGCCGCCGGGTCGGCGGAGAGCGCGCTGACCACGTCCACCCAGTCCAGCGCGTGCAGGTGGTAGAAGTGGATCACGTGGTCCTGAACGGTCTGCATCCCATGGACCAGGTTGCGGATGAGGCCGCCGGCCGTCGGCACCTCGATGCCCAGGGCGTCCTCCACGGCCCGGCAGGACGCGATGGCGTGCACCACGGTGCACACACCGCAGATCCGTTGGGTGAAGGCCCAGGCGTCGCGCGGGTCCCGGCCCTCCATGATGATCTCGATGCCCCGGAACTGCGTGGACGACGCCCACGCGTTGGTGATGCGTCCGCCTTCCTCCTGCGCTTCGATGCGGAGGTGGCCCTCGATGCGGGTGATCGGGTCCACGACGACCTTAGCCATTGGGGTCCTCCTCCGACTTCTCGGCCTGTGGTTTCACGACGGGCAGGTCCACGGCCGGTGCGTGCGGGGTGTGGCCGTGGCGTGCCCGATGGATGCCCGTGGCGATGGCGTGCGCGCCGACGCCGGCCGCCGCGCCAAGCGCCAGGGAAAGGCCGATGGTGTCGGCCTTCCGCTCCACGCCGAAGCCCGCGACGTCGGGGAGCCGCTCGTAGAACGGCGTCATGGTGTCCCAGAAATGCCGCTCAGTGCATCCCAGGCAGGGATGCCCGGCGCCGATGGGCCAGTCGGTGTGGCCGTTCCACTGGATGATCGGGCACGGGGAGAAGCACGCCGGCCCCTTGCACCCCACCTCGTAGAGGCACCAGCCCTTTCGCGCGCCGTCGTCGTCGAAGGCCTGCACGTACTGGCCCGCGTCGAAGTTGGCGCGCCGGAAGCACTGGTCGTGGATGCGGGCGCCGTAGGCGAAGAGCGGGCGCCCCTGCCCGTCCAGATCCGGGAGCCGGTTGAAGGTCAGGTACTGGACGATCGTGGCCGTGACCACGTCCGCGATGGGCGGGCAGCCGGCGATGTTCACGACCGGCTTGTCCTTGATGACCTGCGCGACGCCCACGGCACCGGTGGGATTGGGCCGGGCCGACTGGACGGACCCGAAGTGGGCGCACGCTCCCACGGCGAGGATGGCTGCGGCACCGTCGGCGGCCTCCTCGAGGACCTCGCGGCCGAGGCGGCCTCCGATCGTCAGATAGATCCCGTTCTCCTCGAGGGGGATGGATCCGGTGACGATGAGGATGTAGCTGCCCTGATTCTCCTCCATGGCCGCCTGCTTGGCGCGCTCGACGGCCTCGCCGGCGCCGGCCATGAGGGTGTGCTGGTAGTCCAGGGAGATGAGGTCCAGGATCAGGTCCCCGATGGTCGGATCGGAGGTGCGGAGCACGCTCTCCACGCACCCGGTGCATTCCTGGAGCTGGAGCCAGATCACAGAGGGGCGTCGCACCGCCTGCAGAGCCTGGGCGATCTGGGGCGCCAGGGCCTGGCTCAGCCCCATCATGACCGCCAGCTCCCCGCAGTACTTCAGGAACGCACGCCGGCTTATTCCCCGTCGCTCCAGGTGTTCGCCGAGGGTTTCGTTCTCCGTCCAGGGATGGGACGACGGAAAGTACATACGGACGCCTCCCGGTGTGGGTCTTGGAATCCATCGACTTCTATCGAGACCGCGACGGGGCGGGAGCCGTCGGGGACCGCACAATTCCGGGCCGCTGGGGTGGGAGGGCAGGCAGCGAAGCCAGGGGTGTCCGCAGCAGTGGGACAGATATGCGCCTCGGGCCACGACCACGGCCATAGGGACAACTTCGGAAAGGTCTGTGGGGGATTTTCCGACACGGCGCTCGGGAGCGCGTCTCCCCACATGCCCACGCGAGGGTCGAGGCGGCCACCGGATCGAGGGGGACCTGGCGGCAGGGAGCCTGGACGGGTGCCGGGAGTACAGCATGCATGAGCCTTCTGCGTTCTCTCCTGTCCAGGGGTGTCCTGCTGGTCGCCCTCGTCGGTTCCGCGTGTCTCCCGAACGAGGGAGGGCAGCCGCGACCCCTCCCCGAGTCGGTACGGGACCTTCCACTCCGGGAAGTGACGGCGGTCCAGCCCGGCAGGGTCATGGCCCTGGTGATGAGCGGTGACGGAAACTGGGCGCACTTTATCGCCCAGTTGAGCGACACGCTGGCGGCCCGGGGCGTCCCCGTGGTGGGACTCGAGTCGAGGGCCTACCTGTCCCACCCGCGCACGCCGGAAGAAACGGCCGAGGACATGGCGCGCGTCATCCGCACCTACCTGCGCAAATGGGATGCGGACAGTCTCCTGGTGGTGGGGTTCTCCAGGGGTGCCGACTTCGCGCCTTTCGTCGTGAACCGGCTCCCCCCGGGGCTCCGGGACCGCGTCGCGGCCGTCGGCCTGTTCAGCCCGAGCAAGATGGCCAGCTTCGAGTTCCATCTCATCGATCTGCTACGCTACAAGCACCGGAGCACGGACCTGGACGCGGTGCCGGAAGTGGACGCCCTGGCACCCACACCCGTGCTCTGCGTCTACGGCGTCGAGGACAAGGACACCCTCTGTCCGCTGCTCCCGAAGGGGCTGGCCCGGGTGGTTCCCCGGGATGCGGGCCACCATCTCCACGATCCCGGCGAGCTGGCGGACCTGCTCTTGGCGTTCGGCCTGGGGGAAACCTCGCTGGGTCGAGTCAGTCCGTAGCCGTCCGGCGCGCCTATCAGCCCCTCGTCAGCCCCGCCTCCGCGAACGTGTCGCAACGATCGACGTCGCCCGTCTCGATCCCGATCCGCAGCCATCGCTGGCGTTGGGCCGACGTGCCGTGGGTGAACGACTCGGGTGCGACCTCCCGTCCGGCTCGCCGCAACAGGCGGTCGTCTCCGATGGCGGCGGCGGCGGCCAGGCCCTCCTGGACGTCGCCGGGCTCGAGCACCCGCTGCATCCGGTTGATGTGATTTGCCCAGACGCCTGCGTAGCAGTCCGCCTGGAGCTCCATCAGAACCTGGAGGCGGTTGCCGGCGGTCTGATCGCCACGCGCCTGAAGCTGGCGTACCCAGTCGGAGGTGCCGGTGAGGGTCTGGATGTGATGCCCCACCTCGTGCCCGATCACGTAGGCCTGAGCGAAATCGCCGGGACCGCCCATCTGGGCGAGCTCCTCGAAGAAGCTCGTGTCGAGATAGAGCTTCCGGTCCGGCGGGCAGTAGAAGGGTCCGGTCGCGGCGGTGGTGAACCCACACGCCGACTCGACCGCCTGGCTGAACAGGACCATCGTGGGCGGGCTGTAGCGGGCGCCGGCGTCCGCGAAGATCTCCGACCACACGTCCTCGGTCATCCCGAGCACGGAAGCGAGGAACTGGGCGGTCTCGTCGGAGGGAGGGCCGGAGGGGACGGAGGACGCGGGCGGCTGGCCGCCGTCGCCGCCCAGGAGTTGCAGGATCTGCTGGGGGTCCCCGCCCAGCAGGATCACGACGAGGAGGATCACCAGCCCGGCCCCGCCTCCGATCTTGACCCCGCCCGACACCCTCTGCCCGCGTCGGTCCTCGACGTTGCTGCTCTGCCGGCTCTGACGCCAACGCATGGACGGCCTCCCAATCCAGGTCAGGGTGGTATCGAGCGCTCCACCCCGAGGTCACCATCCACCAACGCTCTTCTCCCCCCGTGCAGGAGTCAACGGAGGGGCATCTTCGATTCTGTGAAGGCGGCCGGAGAGAAGCTTCGAAGCGGCGATCCTCGACCGAGCCCCCGCCTCGGTCTCACGCCGGCAGGGCGGCGCCGCACCACTTGCAGTGGCGCGCGTCGGCGTCGTGGCCTTCCCGTCCGCACGCGGCGCATCGGCGGGGGGATGCAGGCCCACCTCGTGCTGCGTAGGCGATCTCGGCGGTGACGATCCCGGTGGGCACGGCGATGATCCCGTAGCCCATGATCATCACCGCGGTGGCGAGCGTCTGGCCCAGCGGCGTCTGCGGCGTGACGTCGCCGAAGCCCACCGTGGTGAGCGTCACGACCGCCCAGTAGACGCCGGCAGGGATGCTCGTGAACCCCGCGTCGGGCCCCTCGATCAGGTACATGAGCGCGCCCACGATCACCACGATCGTGAGCACTGTGAAGACGAACACGGTGATCTTGAACCGCGAAGCCCGCAGCGCCATGGCGAGCACGCGCGCCTCGCCTACGTACTGCGCGAGCTTGAGGATGCGGAAGACGCGCAGCACGCGCAGGATGCGCACGACCGTGAGCACCTGTCCGCCGGGCACGACGAGCGACACGTACGTGGGCAGGAACGCGAGAAGGTCGATGACGCCGAGGAAGCTCCGGGCGTAGCGGAGTGGGCGCGACACGCACCAGAGGCGGAGCGCGTACTCGACCGTGAATGAGACGGTGAACGCCCACTCCAGGACGCGCAACAGGTGGCCCTGGGTTGCCCGGATCGAGGCGACGCTCTCCAGCATGATCGCCACGACGCTGGCGAGGATCGCGAGGATCAGCACCACGTCGAACGTGCGTCCCGCCCGCGTGTCGTGCTCGAAGATGACCTCGTACGTCCGACGCCTTCCGGGCGAGGCTTCGGACGGTGGGCGCAGGCTCACGGGGTCGTACACGGATCGACTCCTGCTCAATACTCCGCGAGGGCCTCGTCGGGATAACAGTACAGCCAACGCTCCCCGGGCTCGGCCGAGGCGATCACGGGGTGCCCGCTCGCACGGGCGTGGGCGCTGGCGTGGCGGTTCGGTGAGTTGTCGCAACAGAGGGTGCTGCCGCACTCCTGGCAGGTACGCAGGTGCACCCAACGGCTCCCGATCTTCACGCACTCCTCGCACTCGTAGCGCGCCGCCTGCTTGACGTTGTCGATCGCCCGGATGTGCGGGCAGAGACCCCCTGCGCTCATGAATCCCTCTCTCTCGCTGGTGAATCACGTCCTGCGCGGAAGATGCAGCCGGATCGCGGCGGTTGCCATGTGCGCCGCCACAGTGAGGCGGTTCCTCGTCTCGCCGGGGGCGAAGCTCGAGCGTCCCGGCACCGAGCCAGGTCTTCGTGGCGGGAGCGTCACACGCCACGCAGATTCCATCTCTGGACGGGACTCAGCCTGGGGAGGTGCACATGAAGATCCGCGACATCCTCGAGAGGAAGGGGCGGCAGGTCGTGACGGTCGACGAGGACCGTACGGTCCTGGAGGCGGCTCGGACGCTCGCCCACCACAACATCGGCAGCCTGCTGGTGACTCGGGACGACCGCCCGGAGGGGATCATCACGGAACGCGACGTGCTGAACCTGGTCGCCGCCTCCCCGGCCTCCCTCGAGTCCACCACGGTCGGGTCGGTGATGACGCGTGAACTCATCGTGGCCCACCCGGCCGACGAGCTCCACGCGATGATGGGCGTGATGACCAAGCAGAGGATCCGACACCTGCCGGTGGTGGAGAACGACCGGGTGGTCGGCCTCGTCTCGATCGGCGACCTCCTGAACGCCTGCCGGGTCATCGCCGAGGAGGAGAACGTCCACCTGAGACGGTACATCCACGGGGGGGCGTAGGATTCGACGCGCGGGAGCGCGCATGGGCATCGGCGCGCGTATCCTGCTTGGGATGGGGGTCGGCGCGGCTCTGGGCGGGGTCCTCGGCGAGCGCGTGGCCCCGCTCCAGCCGATCGGCGACGTCTTCATCCGGCTTCTCATGATGGTGGCCCTCCCCCTGGTGGCGTTCAACCTGCTGGCGGGGCTCACCACGCTCACCGACGTGCGCGGGTTCGGGCGTGTCGCGGGGAAGCTCTTCGCGTACTTCGCGGCCACCACGGCGGTGGCGGTCCTCCTGGGCATGGCGGCCATGGCGATCCTCACGCCCGGCGCCGGCATGAGCGCCTACGGGACCGTGACGCGCGACGTCGGGCCGCCGCCCACCGTGGTGGGAATCCTCGTGGACCTCATCCCCGCGAACCCCTTCGCGGCGCTCGTGCAGGGCAACGTCACGCAGGTGGTGGTCGCGTCCGTGCTGCTCGGTGTGGCGGCGCTCCACCTTCCCGACCGGCCGCGCCTGCTGCTCACCACCCTGTTCGCGGACCTGGCCGCGCTCTTCCGCCGGCTGGTGGACATGATCCTGGTGGTGGCGCCCTGGGGGATCGGCGCGCTCATGGCGGTGGCGGTGGGAAGGTACGGGCCGCTGCTGTTCGGCCCGATGGCGCGGTTCGTCGTCGGGGTGTGGGGCGCCCAGCTCGTGATGGTGGGTCTCTACATGCTGCTGCTCGTGCTCCTGTCCGACTGGAGGCCGCTCGCCTTCCTGCGGGCGAGCTGGCCCGTGTGGGCCACCACCGTGGCGACCACGTCCAGCCTGGCGTCCCTCACCGTGTCGCTGGAGGCGGCGGAGACGATGCGCTTCCCGCGGCCGCTCTACTCCTTCGCGCTGCCTCTCGGGGCGCAGATCAACAAGGACGGGACGGCGATCATGCTCATGGGGGTCCTCCTCTTCACCGCCCAGGCGGCCGGCGTGCCGCTCACGCCCGGCGAGCTCGTGACGGGGCTGACGATGGGCTTCGTCCTGTCGGTGGGCTCCGGTGGGATCCCCGGAGGAGGCTTCGTGGTAGCCCTCATCCTCGTGCGGGCTTTCGGCCTCCCGCTGGAGCTGGCGGCCATCGTGGGCGGCATCTACCGTCTCGTGGACATGGGCAATACGACCGTGAACGTCATGGGCGACCTGGTGGGCACGGCCATCCTCGCGCGCTCGGAGAAAGGCACATGAAGGAGGTGCGCTCGCTCTTTCCGGGCACCCGGGGCCACGTGTACCTCGACGTGTCGCTGCGCGGCCTCGTGCCCACGCCGGTCGTCGAAGCCGCCGAGGCCCATCTGCGCGAGCGCCTCATGGGCACTGGAGAGAAGGCTGCGTTCCAGGGCTCGGTGGAGCGCGCGCGCGCGCTTCTCGCCAAGCTCGTCGGCGCGGATGCCGACGAGGTCGCGATCACGAAGAACGTGTCCGAGGGGCTCAACGTCTTCGCCTCGAGCCTCCCCTGGAAGCCCGGCGATAACGTCGTGCTGTGCGCCGACCTGGAGCATCCCAACAACGTCTTCCTCTGGTACAATCTGCGGAAGCTCAGGGGTATCGAGGTGCGCCGGGTCGACCCCGAGGACGGTCACGTGCCGGTCCGGGGAATGGCGGTGGCGATTGACGCGCGCACGCGGGTGGTGACCGTACCCCATGTGACGTTCTCGCCGGGCTTCGTCACCGACGTGCGTGGCGTGGCGGACGTGGCCCACGCCCACGGTGCCCTGGTCCTGGTGGACGCCGCCCAGTCCGCGGGGGCGATCGCGACCGACGTGGGCGCGCTCGGTGCGGACGCCCTGGCGGTGGCGACGCAGAAGTGCCTCCTGTCGCTCTACGGTTTCGGATTCCTCTACGTCCGCCGCGACGTGGCCGAAGCGATGGTCCCCTCCCACGTCGCGCGCTACGGCATGGATCTGGGTACCGACGCCGGCGAGACGGCGCGCAGCGACGGCGACCTGCCGTACGCGCCCGCGGCACGGCGCTTCGATCTGGGCAACTACAACTACCTCGGCGCCCGGGCGGCGGAGGCGGCGCTCGAGCTCATCCTGGACATCGGCGTCGGGCGTATCGAGGCGCACGTGCGCGGCCTGGCGGCTCGCCTGGCCGGAGGGCTGCTGGAGTTGGGCCTCCCGGTGGTGGGCGGCGCTCCCGGAGCCCACCTCGCCCACATCGTCGCCGTGGGGGAGAGCGGGGGCGGGCACCACGATTCCGCCGACGATCCGGCCATGAACGCGCTGTACGCCCACCTGCGCGCGAACGGTGTGCGTCTCTCCGTGCGGAAGGGCGTGCTGCGGATGTCCGTGGGCGTGTACAATGACGAGTCCGACGTCGAGCGGGTTCTAGAGCTGGCCAGGGGGTGGGCCCAGGGCGGGTCCTGACGGCTCCAAGTCGATGAACCCTTGCGAGTCGCGCGCTCGGTCATATTATTAACACTGTTAATATAATCACTCGGCCGGAGGCCCCATGGCCAAGCCGGACAACCTCGGAGAGTTCGAGCAGCTGGCGCTGCTCGCCGTTCTGCGGCTGGGGGACGAAGCCTACGGCGCGCGCCTCCAGGAGGTCCTGGAGGAGCGGGCGGGCCGGGAGGCTTCGGTGAGCGCCATCTACATCACCCTCACGCGGCTCCAGGAGAAGGGACTGGTGTCGTCGTGGATGGGGGAGCCCACGGAGGTGCGGGGGGGCAAGGCGCGCCGTCACTTCCGCGTGGAGCTGGCGGGCCTTGCGGCCCTCAACGAGGCCCGGAATCGGCTGCTCCGCATGTGGGATGGGCTGGAAGGACTTGCGATGGACGCGGGTGGGGCCGGTGTCGGGGAATAGGCGTGCGCCGCCCCGGATCGCGGAGGCGCTCGCCAGCCTCCTGGCTCCCACGGCCATTCGCGAAGAGTTGACCGGGGACCTGCGGGAGCGGTTCGCGGCGATCGCCCGACGAAACGGACGGCGCTCGGCGGTGCGGTGGTACTGGCGTCAGGTCCTGGCTCTCCGTCCCCGGGCGCTTCGGCGCCAGGTGGGGCGAGCGGGGCTTGATGGAGGTGCTGTCGGGACCCTGCGACGGGAAGGAGGGGGGATGATGGGTGGCTCGTGGGGATTGGAGATGCGACAGGCCGTGCGCAGCCTGCGGCTGCGTCCTGGCGCCTCGCTCACGGTGACGATCACCGTCGCCTTGGCGGTCGGCGCCACGACCGCCGTGTTCAGCGTGGTCGACGGGGTGCTCCTCGAGCCGCTGCCCTTCCCGGAGCCGAGCCGCCTGGTTCGCGTCTGGCAGACGAAGGCGAGCTGGATGGATTCGCCCCGTCCGCAGCTGCGTGCGTTCGCCGAGCACTTCCCGTTCTCGGTTCCCACCTTCGCAGACGTGCAGGCGCAGACCCGAGAGCTGTCGGCGGTGGGCGCATTCGCCGGAGCGACGCGTACGTTCCGGGACGACGGCCGCCCGGAGGTGGTCCGGGGCGAGCGGGTCACGTCGGGGCTGTTCAGGGCCCTCGGGGTCGAGCCGCTCCTCGGCCGCTACCTCATTCCCGACGACGACCGACCGGGCGCCGAGCCGGTCATCGTCCTCTCCTACGGCACGTGGCGCAACCGCTTCGGGGCCGCCCCGGACATCGTCGGGCGCGAGCTGCACCTGGGTGCGGAGACGCGCACCGTGGTGGGCGTGATGCCCAGCGGGTTCTCCCTTCCGGGAGCCGAAGACGCGTTCTGGATCTCCCTTCCCGAGGACGAAAAGCCGGGAGAGCGCGACAGCCGCTCCTTCTCCGTGGTGGGCCGCCTCCGGCCGGGAGCCACCGTGGCGAGCGCAGGAGCCGAGATGGACGCCATCGCCGCTCGCCTCGCAGCGGCATACCCCGACGATCAGGGAGACCTGGGCGCACGGGTCGAGACGCTGCTCGACGCGGTGGTGGGAGGCGTGCGCGCCACGTTGTGGCTGCTCCTCGGAGCCGTGGGTCTGGTACTGGTCATCGCCTGCGTGAACATCGCCAACGTGCTCGCGGTGCTCGGCCTCGCCCGCAGGAGCGAGCTGGCCGTGAAGGCGGCCCTGGGCGCCGGTTCGGGGCGCCTGGCACGAGGGCGGTTGGTCGAGAGCCTCCTCTTGGTATCGGCCGGCGGTGTGTTGGGCGTGGGCCTGGCGGCTCTTGCGCTTCCGGCGCTCGCCTCCGCCCTGCCACCCGACCTGCCGCGCAGGGACGATGTCACGCTGAACGGAGCGGTGGTGGTGTTCGGGATCGGCGTGACTGTCCTCACCTCCGTCCTGGTGAGCCTGATCCCCGCCTTCCAGGCGAGCCGGCTCGAGCCGGCTCGCGTCTTGGGCGAGTCGGGGCGGAGCCTGGCCGGAGGCTGGAGTGGTGTCCTTCGCTCCGGGTTCGTCGCCGCCGAGGTCGCCCTCGCCTTCGTGCTCATGGTGGGCGCCGGGCTCCTGGGCGGCTCTTTCGCCCGGCTCTGGCACGTGGATCGCGGCTTCGACACCGAGGGCCTGATCGAAGCGGTCATCGTGCCCGACAGGGAGCGGTATCCGGAGACCGCCGATCGGGATCGCTTCACCTCCGAGCTGCGCACGCGCCTGAGCGCGATCCCGGGGGTCGAGGTGTCGGCCACGAGCCAGGTGCCGCTGAGCGGCTCGGCCTCTTCCACCACCTACCTGGTGGACCGGGCCGGCGCTCCGCCCGACAGCGCGTCGGGCGTGCTGCGCTCGGAGGTGCTGGACAACTACTTCGGCGTCATGCGGATCCCCATGGTGGCCGGTCGTCCCTTCCGGCCCACGGACGTGGCGGACGCGCCTCCCGTGGCCATCGTGAACGAGGCGATGGCGCGGGAGTGCTGGCCTGGCGAATCCGCGCTCGGCAAGCGCGTGCGACACGACGACGACCAGCCCTGGATGACCGTGGTGGGTGTCGCCGGCGACGTGCGCCACATGCGGCTGGATACCCCGGTGGAGCCCAAGCTGTACCTGCCGGCTGCGCAATCTTCGCAGCCAGCCACCTCCTGGGTCATCAGGGCTCGGGGTGAGCTCGACGGCGTCGTGCAGCTGGCGCGCGACGCGGTGGCCGAGGTGTCCCCGGACACGCCGGTGTGGCGCGTGCAGATCCTCGAGGAGCGCATCGCGTCGTCGGTTGCGGTGCCCAGGTTCCGGGCCTGGTTCGTCATCGGGCTGGCCGGAATGGCGGCGGTCCTGGCGCTCCTGGGTGTCTACGGCGTCACGAGCTTCGCGGTGTCGCAGCGCACGAGAGAGATCGGGGTGCGCATCGCCCTGGGCTCCGAGCCCCGTGCGGTGGTGCGCCGTATCGTGTGGCGAGGGCTCCGTCCGACCGCGACAGGCCTGGCGCTCGGTCTGGCCGTGGCCGTCCCCGCGAGCAGGCTCGTGTCCGGCTTCCTGTTCGAGATCGAGCCAACCGATCCCGCCACGTTCGCGGCCACGGCCGTGCTCGTCGCGGCAGTCAGCGCCATCGCAGCGTACGTGCCCGCACGCCGAGCGACTTCGGTGGATCCGGTGACGGTGTTGAAGGCGGAGTAGCACCTTCCCTAGGTTGAACGGGTGCTCCTCCCGCCCCCAATCCGTGTATGCCCAAGCCGGCGATCCCGCGCCGCGGCGGCCCTCGTCCTCATCGCCTCTGCGGTGCCCGGGGTGGTAGCCGCCCAGACGATCCTCAACGTGGAACGCCTCCAGCCCCGAGCCACACACGGCTGGCACGCCGGCGTCGAAGGCTCCCTCGATGTCGGGCGTGGGAACGACGCCCACACCAACATCCTCGCGGGCGTGGCCGCCGGCTATCGGTGGCCCCGTGACTGGCTGAGGGTGTTCGCCGGCATCAGCTACAAGGAGAAGGACGACGGGAGCCTGGACAACGACCGATACCTCCACGTCCGCTACAACCACTGGTGGAGGACGCGGCTTCAGTCCTTCCACTTCGGTCAGCTCCAGGAGAACCACACGGGCGTGCTACGTGAGCGGCTCCTGCTGGGGAGCGGCCTTCGGCTCCGCCTGTGGGAGACGACGCCGACGACGTTCGACGTGGGAACCGGCGTGATGTACGAGCACGAGGATCTCGACGTCGCAAGGATCGAGGACGACCACCCGGCGCAGGAACGCGCCCTGCGCATGGCCAACCTCCTCGTGCTCAACCGCAGGCTGAGCGACGACGTTCGGGTCGTGGGCGTAGGATACGTCCAGCCGCGACTGGACGACCTCGGAGACACGCGCACGCTCGGCGACCTCTCGTTCCTCATCGCCGTGACCGACCAGGTCGACCTCGCGGTGCGCTTCCAGTGGCGCCACGACACGCGGCCCCCCGGGGGCGTGCTGCCGGACGACTTCTCGCTCACGTCGGGCTTCACGGTGTCGCTACGGTAGCGTGCGGAGCGGACCACTCCGTGCGGTTCCGCGCCTACGCGGCGCGCGCTATCATTGCCGCACGAAGGACCCAGTCCGCGCGATCGTCCTGACCCCGCTCCCTCCCAACGCCTTGCCGGAGCTCTCGACATGGGAACCGACCCCAATTCCCTCTACATCGGCGTGGCGCTGGACGAGGCCACCGGCGAGGCGACCTCGGACCGCATCGAGCTCCCGCGCCACGACCTGACCACGCACGGCGTCATCGTCGGGATGACCGGCTCGGGCAAGACCGGTCTCGGCGTCGTCCTTCTCGAGGAGATCCTGGGCTCGGGACTCGGTGCCCTCATCCTCGACCCGAAGGGGGACATGGGGAACCTGGCGCTGTGCTTCCCGGACGCGTCGGGCGAGGCGTTCGAGCCGTGGGTGGACGACGCCGAGGCGGCCCGCGAGGGCGTGAGCCGAGCCGAGCTCGCGGCCCGCACGGCGGAGCGCTGGCGGACGGGCCTGGCGGGCTCGGGGATCGACGCGGCGGCCATGCGCCGCTATCGCGACGCGGTGGACGTCCGGATCTTCACGCCGGGCTCGACGGCGGGCACGCCGCTGGACGTCCTCGGCAACCTGTCGGCTCCGACGGCCTCGTGGGACGCCGATGCCGAGGTGCTGCGCGAGGAGATCGAGGGCCTGGTCTCCGGCCTGCTCGTCCTCGCGGGGATCGACGCCGACCCTCTCACCAGCAGGGAGCACATCCTGCTCTCGAACCTCGTCGAGCACTCCTGGCGCGCGGGCGTGGACCTCGACCTCGCTACCCTCCTCACTCAGATCCAGAGCCCGCCGCTCCGCCGCCTGGGCGTCTTCGAGATGGAGACGTTCTATCCGGCGAAGGACCGGATGGCGCTCGCCATGCGCCTGAACGGGCTGATGGCCTCGCCGTCGTTCGCCGGCTGGCTGGAGGGCGAGCCCCTCGACATCGCGTCGATGCTGAGGGCGCCGGACGGGCGGCCGCGCGCGAGCATCGTCTACATGTCCCATCTGACGGAGACCGAGCGGCAGTTCGTGGTGACGCTCCTCCTGTCCAAGACCGTCACGTGGATGCGGCGCCAGGCGGGCACGTCGGACCTGCGGGCGCTGGTCTACATCGACGAGGTCTTCGGCCTGGCGCCGCCCACCGCGGAGCCTCCGGCCAAGAAGCCCATGCTCACGCTCTTCAAGCAGGCGCGCGCGCATGGCGTCGGGATGGTGGTCGCGACCCAGAATCCGGTGGACCTGGACTACAAACTCATGTCCAACGCCGGAACCTGGATGGTGGGACGCCTCCAGACCGAGCGTGACAAGCTGCGGATCATCGAAGCGCTGCGCTCCGCCGCCGGGGACATCGACGTCGGGGAGTGGGACGCCCGCATCGGCGCGCTGGGCAAGCGCCAGTTCCTCCTCAAGACCGCCGGCTCTGCGCGCCCCCGCCTCTTCACCACGCGCTGGGCGATGTCCTACCTGCGTGGACCCGTCACCCGCGCCGAGTTGGTTCGCCTTCGGGAGGATCCGGGTTCGACGCGGGACGCGGAGCCCGCGGCCGCCGCGGCACCGACCCCATCTCCGGAAGCGGAGCTGGCCGCGGACGAGAGCCCGATGCCCCCGGTCACGGCCTCGGGCACACGGGTGGCCTATCTCGATCCCGGAGCTCCGTGGGCCCGGAATGCGGGCGTGGCATCCGGCGCCAAGCGCCTCGAAGCCGGCGCCGCAGTCCGGGTGAAGCTGCTCTTCGACGACGCGCGAGCCGACCTGCGCCACGAGGAGGAATGGGAGGCGGTGCTCTTCCCCCTGGAGGCGTCGCCGCGCGCCGAGGAAGCCCGGGTCGTGGACTACGACGACCGCGACTTCCGGGACGATCCGCCCGAGGGGGCCACGTACGTCGTCCCGCGGGCAGGCATCCAGAAGGCGGACTTCTTCCGTGCCCTCGGGAAGGACCTGGAGGAGTACCTCTACCGCTCCCGGACGGTGAAGCTGCTGCGCAACGACGACGTCAAGCTCGTCTCCAGGATCGGCGAGACGGAGGAGGCGTTCGTGGCACGCTGCATGGAGGCCGCGGAGGATGCGGCGGACGCCGACGCGGCCAAGCTGCGCGACAAGCTCGAGAGCCGGCTCGACACGGCCCGCCGCCGCAAGGAGGAGGCGACGCGAAGGGTCCGCGAGCTAGAGGTGGACGTCGGCCAGCGGTCCCAGCAGGAGGCGATCGCTGGCGCCGGCGAGATCCTGTCGATGTTCCTCGGCGGACGCCGGCGTGTCCGCAGCCTCTCGGGCGCCGCCTCGCGCAGGTCCCAGACGCGCCGCACGCAGGAGCGCCTGCGCAGCGCCGAGGAGAAGCTCGAGGACTACGACGAGGCGATCCGGGAGCTGGAGGAGGATCTCACCGAGGAGATCCAGAAGGTGTGGGACAAGTGGAAGAACGCCGCGGGTAGCGTGGAGACGCTCGAGGTGCCCCTCGAGAAGAGCGACATCCGCATCGAGGAGATCGTGCTGTTCTGGGCGGCGAGACCATGACTTCGGGAGGATGCGATGAGTTGCAGCGATAGTCGGCGTCGGTGGGGCGTCATCCTCGTCACGTTGGCGGTCGCCGTCGCGAGCGCGGGACCCGCGACGGCGCAGGAGTCCATCACCTGGGAGAACTCCACGGAGCTCAGCTTCGTGTCGACCGGAGGTAATTCTTCGGCCAGCACGCTCGGCCTGAAGGCCACGCTCACGGGCACGAAGGTCGCCAACGAGATGAAGTTGGAGGTCGGGGGGATTCGCAGCTCCATCGGCGTCACCACCCGCACTGCCACGGGCACTGCGAACGACTTCACGGTCACCGAGACCACGGTGTCCCAGGTCACGGCCGAGAACTACTTCGCGCGCGGCCGTTACGACCGGAAGCTCGCCGACTCGTTCCTCTTCGCCGGGGCGGGGTGGGAGCGGAACACCTTCGCCGGCGTCCAGAACCGGTACTCCCTCGTCGCGGGTATCGGACGCACCCTGGTCGACGGCGAGACCGGCCACTTGAAGGCGGACGTCGGCGGGACCTACACGATCCAGAAGGACGTGGACCCGACTCCGGGTGCGAGCGACGGGTTCGGCGGCGTGCGTATGAACGTCGACGCGCTACGGCACCTGTCCCCTTCGGTGGACTACGGGTCCGCGCTGATCCTCGACGAGAACCTCGCTGACACACAGGACCTGCGCGCGGACTGGACCAACTCGATCTCGATCGCGCTGTCGGATAAGCTGGCCCTCAAGACGTCGCTCCGCCTGCTCTTCGACAACGTTCCGTCGCTCCTGAAAGTCCCCCTCGTCGACGGCAGCGGCGCGCCGACCGGCACGACCGTGTTGACACCCGGCGACAAGCTCGACCGGGTCGTGACGCTGACGCTGGTCATCAAGGTGTAGGGAGGGGAGGGCGGGGCGGGGGGGGAGGGCGCTTCCTTCCCCACGCCCCGCCGATCTCCGATATTGACAGTGATCTCCTGCCCACCATCCGCGGATGAGCGGCGCCCGCCGCAAGGAGGTCACGTGCGGAACCATCCGCTTCTGCTGCTTCCCCTCTTCTTCCTTCCTCTTTCTATTCTCGGCCTGGCCGGTTGCGGCCTCAAAGGCGACGGCACCGGACCCGACGACCCCATCGACATCGCCGGCCTCGAGTTCAGCATGCTCTCGGCGGTTCTCCAGGGTGAGCTGCGTGGCGCCGGGCAGGCGATGATGTTGCCCGGCGGTCCTCCGGGATGCCTGACCATCTCGCCCTTCGAGGACGCCGACGGCGACGGGGTACCGGACGACGCCGACTTCGTCTACTCCGCTTCGGAGTGCGTCTTCACCTTGGGCAACGGCTTCGGTACCACGTCGGGCCGCGCCCACGTCGTCGACCCGGGCAGCACTACCTTCGGATTCACGGAAACCCTGAGCGGTCTGGCGTACACCGTCGACGTCGGTGCCAGCGAGGATTCCCCCGCGGAGACGCGGGTGCGGACCTTGACGGGCCAGCGCGTTGTCGGTGGCTCGCCTGGCCACACGACGCTCACGCAGAACGTCCAGGTGACCTACACCGTCACGAACCGGCCCTCGGCCTCTGCGAGCGAGACGTGGCAGGCCGCCTTCAGTCCCGCGCAGGGAGCCAGCGTGGCCTTCGGCATCGGCACGCGGCTGCCCGACGGGGGCACGACGATCACCGGTCCCATGACGTGGACCCAGAGCGGGAACACGGTCACTTTGGCGCTCACGACCACGACGCCGATCTGGTTCGATCCGGCCTGCGAGTCCCCCTTCCCCTCCGCGGGGGAGGTGCACGCCCAGGTCCTCTCCGGTGCGCCCGCCGGCTACGTGCGGATCTCCTGGACGAGTTGCGGAGGCCAGACGGAGGTCGACTTCATCGAGCCGTAGCGACGGGCTGCTCCGCGTCCGACCCCTCACCCGTGCTGGATCCGGAGTCCGGCGACTACGAGCTCGTGGTCGAGCATCCGCGAGGCGCACCGCGCGCGTACGTCCAGAAGCTCATCGTCCGCTGACGGTCTGGTCCGGGAGCGGCGCCCCCAGGGCCACCGGAGAATGCCCTCGGCGCGACGCGTCGGTCCGTCCTCAAGAAAGGACATCCGGACCAGAGGATCGCGGCTGTCCGACGGCGGTTCTAAGCCTGTAATCTCATGTGCTACCATGAGTTAGGGGGCATGTGGTCCGGTCGGGTACGCTCCGTGCCTCCCTCTCTCCGCGAGCGACCGCGATAGACGCGGTCCCGATCAGAAGGGACGATGGGAGGCGACCATGAGACACGCACGGGTGAGCGCGATGGCCTTGATGCTGGCCGCTCTGCCGGCCAGGGCCGAGTCGCAGAGCGACTGGTGGGACTGGACCCTGCGGGACCTGGCGGTCCAGGTCCGCGTGGAGATCGGTGACGGGCCGGTGCACGTGCGCGGCGTGCCCGACGTGGTGTACGCCGAGCCTCGGGTGGCCGTCCCCCGTCGCGTGGAAGACCGCTACGGCGACCGGTACGAGAAGCGTTACCGGGATCGTGCCCGCGGACGTGGCAACGCCCCGGCGTTCTGCCGCAGCGGCGCGGGCCACCCGGTGCACGGACGCCGGTGGTGCGTGGAGAAGGGCTACGGCCTCGCCGGAGCGAGGGCGCACGCCGTCCACTGGGAGCGGCAGTACTGGAACGACGCCTACTTCGGACGGCAGTGGTACCGTGCGCGTCCGGACTTCGTGGACGGCAGGCTGCTCGTCGACGTGCTGGGCCGCGGGACCTACGCCCGCCTGGACCTGATGCGGGAGCGCATGGGCAGCCGGTACGCCCTCACCGGACGGTGGGTCCGTCCCAACGGTGGGGCGCTGGTGCTCCAGGTCCGCTCGGGATCGACGGCCATCGCCGAGCTCAGCGACCTGAACGGCGACGGCCGGGTCGACGTGGTGATGGTGGCGCGCTGGTAGGGTCGAGCGCGAGGTTGGGCGCCGCCGGGGCATCGTGAGCCCCGGCGCGCCTCGTTCGGTATAGGCCGACGGGCCTCTTGAACCACACCCGGGAGTCACGTCGTGCCGGACCGCACTGCCTATCCAGAACGCTCCGAGATGGAAGCCGTCCTCGATCACTTCGAACGGAGTGCGCGAAGCTATCTCGACGTGGTGGACGAGCGACCCGTCCTCGATCCGCGGGCCGCGGAGACCGCGGCCCGCTTCCACGTCGGCCTCCCGGAGCGGGGGACCGGCGCGGCCGCGGCGCTGGAGGAGCTCTACACGGAGGGGCTCGCGGCGACGGCGACGACGTCGGGGCCTCGCTTCTTCCATTGGGTGACGGGCGGATCGACCCCCGCCGCCATGGGTGCGGATTGGCTGACGGGCCTGCTCGATCAGCAGGGCTACGCCTGGCTCGGCTCGCCGCTGGCCGTGGAGCTGGAGCTCGTCACGCTGGACTGGCTCAAGGAGCTGTTCGGGCTACCGGGGGGATGGGCGGGCGTGACGGTCACGGGAGCCAGCATGGCGAACTTCGTCGGGCTGGCCGCCGCGCGTCAGTGGTGGGGCGAGCGGCACGGCGTGGATGTCTCCGAGGACGGCCTGGCGGGACTGCCCGCGATGCCGGTGCTCTCCGGAGGCTACATCCACGCGAGCGCGGTCAAGGTGCTCGCGATGCTCGGCGTGGGTCGGGCGCAGGTCGACCGGCACATGCGCGACGCCATCGGGCGCGTGGACCTCTCCTCCATGGAGGGCCGGCTGAAAGAGCTCGACGGGGCGCCGGCCGTGATCGTCGCCGTAGCGGGGGAGGTCAACGCCGGGGACTTCGACCCCATCGACGAGATGGCCGATCTGGCGGCGGAATACGGGGCGTGGCTCCACGTGGACGGTGCGTTCGGCCTCTTCGCCGCGGTCTCGCCCCGCACGCGGTCGCTGGTGGCCGGCGTGGGGCGCGCGCGCTCCGTCACCGTGGACGGGCACAAGTGGCTCAACGTCCCTTACGACAGCGGCTACGCGTTCGTGCACGACAAGGGGTTGCTGGCCCGTGCGTTCGCGTACACGGCCCGCTACCTGGCCGACCCGGACGACCCACGGCCCAACATGGGTGGCCTGGGGCCGGAAAGCTCCAGGCGGGCCCGCTCGCTCGCCGTGTGGGCGACGCTGCGCGCCTACGGGAGGGAGGGGTACCGGATGCTCGTCGAGAGCCACCTCGACCTCGCGAAGGAGCTGGCCGACCGGGTCGACGCGGCCCCGGACCTGGCTCGTCTCGCGGACGTCCCGCTGAACGTCGTGTGCTTCCGCTACGATCCTGGCGGTCTCGGTGAGGACGAGCTCGATCGCCTGAACGAGCGCCTCGCGGAGCGCATCTTCGAGGATGGCCGGGTCGCCGCGGGCGCGACGACGTACGGAGGACGCGTCGCCCTCCGCCCCACGATCGTCAACTGGCGTACGCGCAGCCGGGACGTGGCCTTCTTCGTGGACGTGGTGCGGGAGTTGGCCGCGTCCCTGAGAGCCGTGTAGCGGGCTTCGCCCCTCGTTCCCGGCTGGCGCTAGATTGTCGCGAGCCCTCCCTCCCTCGGCAGGCGCGGAGGCACCTTGGGAGAGACAGTTTCCTATGGGATGATCGCGCTGCTGACGCCGTTCATCCTCATCGTCGCAGGCGCCTACGCCTCGGTTGGCCTGGGCGGCGGGACCGGCTACCTGGCGGTCATGGCCCTCGCGGGCGTCCCGCCCTCCCTCCTGGCGTCCACGGCGCTCGTCCTCAACATCGTGGTAACCGCGGTGGCGCTACTGCGCTTCGGCGTCGCCGGCCGGCTCCGCTGGCGGCTCCTGTTGCCCTTCCTGATCCCGGCGCTGCCCGCGGCGTTCGTGGGGGGTCTGGTGAGCGCCGACCGCCGCCTCTTCCTGGTGGTGCTCTCCACGACGCTCGCGCTCGCGGGGCTTGCCATGCTGCGCACCGCCGCCCACGCCGCTGAACGGGAGGATCTTCCCCGTCCGGCGCGGCTCTACGCGGTCGCGGTCCCCGCTGGCGTCGCGATCGGGCTCGTCTCGGGCTTCCTGGGGATCGGCGGAGGCGTCTTCCTCGGCCCCCTGTTGCTGCTGCTGGAGTGGGCCGGCCCCAAGCAGGTGGCGGCCATGAACTCCTGTCTGATCCTCGTCGTGTCCTCCGTGGCCCTCGCGGCACACGGGCTGCGCGGCGGCATCACGATCGGTGTGGTGGTGCCCCTCGGCGTCGCCGCCCTCGTGGGCGGCCTCGTCGGAGCGACGCTCGCGGAGAAGAGGCTCTCGGCGCTACAGCTGCAGCGGCTGTTCGCGGCGATCGTGCTGATCGCCGCCCTCAAGGCCGGTTGGGACGCGCTCGCGGGCTGAGTGGGTCTCAGGCTGGTCATCACCCTCTACGCGGTTCCGGTTTCTTCGGCTCCGTCCTATGGTAGGAATCCGGCTGAAGCGCTTGCACCTCTGCCCACGAGTGCGATGAGACCCTTCCGAAGCTGCCTGGCCGCAACGCCGCTGCGCGCCCTTCTCCCGATCACCGTCTCCCTGTCTTGCGCGGCCTGCGGGTCGACGGAGCCGGCGGTGCTCGACCCCTCCCGGACCATGGTGACGGTGCCGAACGGTCAACCCGACGTGCCCACCGAGATCCAGGTCGAGCTTCGCGACACGAAGGACCACGTCTTCACCGGCCCGGCTCCGGGCCTCTCCATGGAGGTTCGCGGCGCGAACGCCGGCGCGGCGACGCAGGGGACCGACCAGGGCGACGGCACCCACATCCTCAACTACGTGCCCACGGAGCTCGGTGAGGATACGCTCGACGTGGCCCTGGACGGGGAGGCCGTCCCGGACAGCCCCTTCGAGTCACGCGTCCGCATCGCCTACCAGGCGGCGTCGGGCGCGGCGACGGTGGACGGGACGCTGGCTCCGGGAGAGTGGGACGCGGCCACCACATATCCCGTGTTCGCGGGCCCTCTGGAGGGATCCACGGTCGCCTTCATGGCCGACGCGACGAACCTCTACGTGGCGGTGCGCGTGCCGGATCCGGCTCTGTCCGGCTTCGCCGAGGTTCGCTTCGACGACACGGTGGATCTGGTGCTGGACGGAGACGACGTCCTGTTGTACTCGTCGGACGGGTTCCAGGACGGACACTTCGGCCCGAACATCTCCCTGGACACGGAGGCGAACGGCGCCGGGGCGGCGGCGGTGGCCGGGGATTGGCTCACCGTGGAGATCGCGCACCCCCTGGACTCCGGGGACCCGCAGGACTTCGACCTGGCCGACGCGACCGGCGTGGGCGTGTGCGTCCGGTACCTTTCGTCCCTCACCACGCTCGGCCGGGAGACCACGACACCGGAGGAGTGCGAGCTCACCGCGTACCAGCAGACGCGCTACGCCGAGCTTCTGCTACCCAGATAGTCCGACGCTTCGTCGGCGGCCCTCCTTCCCCACGCGCGGTCGCGGGGGGCGGGGCGCCGACGCGCGGCCCCCGACCCACCGCGGGACGCGGCCTCACCACCGCACGGTCACGCTGGAGAGGCTCAGCCGGTGCGCGAGCCTCCAGACGACGCGTTGACCCGGTGCGACCTGGATGAGATCCGTCGTGAAACGATCCTGGCTCCCCAGGGGGTCGGCCATGAGCCGGATCGCGCCCGCCTGGCCGAGCTCGGCCGCGGACACGCTGAAGACGCGTCGCTCACCCGAGCCCACCGACCCGAGCGGGATGGGAACTGTGCCGCGCACCAGGTAGATCCGCATGTCCAGGACATGATCGTCCGAGACTTCGACGGTCAGCCCGCTGTCGTTCGTCGGTACGGGGCGGAACGGGCTCGGTGCCGGTGGGGGGGCGCACGCGGCGGAGAGGGCGAGCAGCGCGAGGGCGAGCACGGTGCTGCACGCACGGCGGGGGGAGTGGGCAGGGGCGGGCATGGCAGGGTCCTCCACGGGATCGGGTGGAGGCCCACCGGCTCCGAAGCACGGGTGTGTGCGCCGTACCGGAAGGCCTGACCCCACGATGGCCCCGCAGCCCGGGCGGTCTCCGTACGCACCACTACGTATCCGGGCTGACCGGGTGAAGGAGCGACGCCACGCCCGCGACGCAGACGGGCGGACGAGGCGGGCGCCGATTCCCTATATTGATGCGTCCTGTGGCGACCCCCTTCCGCGCCACGCCCGGAGCCACACCCGACAGCGATCTCCATGAGCAAGTCACCGCCGATCATCTATACCTGGACCGACGAAGCCCCCGCCCTGGCCACGCACGCGTTCCTTCCCGTCATCCGCGCGTTCGCGGGAGCGACCGGCGTCCCCGTGGAAACCCGGGACATCTCGCTGGCCGGCAGGATCCTCGCGCTCTTCCCGGACGCGTTGAAGGAGGAGCAGAGGGTCTCCGACGACCTCGCCGAATTGGGCCGCCTGGTGGAGACGCCCGAGGCCAACGTCATCAAGCTGCCGAACGTCAGCGCGTCCGTGCCGCAGATGAAGGCGTGTATCGCCGAGCTGCAGGCCAAGGGCTATGCGCTGCCCGCCTATCCCGAGGAGCCACGCAACGACGAGGAGCGCGCGACGAAGGCGCGCTACGACAGGGCGAAGGGGAGCGCGGTCAACCCGGTGTTGCGCCAGGGGAACTCGGATCGGCGCGCCCCCAGGTCCGTGAAGGAGTTCGTCCGGAAGAACCCACCGCGCATGCGTCCGTGGCCGGAGGACTCGAAGACGCACGTGTCCACCATGAGCTCCGGTGACTTCCGGCACAACGAGACCTCGATCACGCTCTCGGCGCCGACCACCGCGCGGATCGAGCACGTCGCGAAGGACGGCACGGTGACCGTGCTCAAGGAGTCCCTTCCGCTCCTGGCGGGCGAGGTGCTCGACGGCACGTACATGAGCAAGCGCGCGCTCGTCGAGTTCCTGCGCGCGCAGGTGGGGGACGCCAAGAAGAAGGGCGTGCTGTTCTCGCTGCACCTGAAGGCGACGATGATGAAGGTCTCCGACCCCATCATGTTCGGGCACGCCGTGCGGGTGTTCTTCCAAGATGTCTTCGCCAAGCATGCGGCAGTCCTCCAGGAGCTCGGTGCGGATCCCAACAACGGTTTCGGCGACGTGCTGGCGAAGATCCAGGAGTTGCCGGAGGCGCGGCGCGCGGCCATCCAGGCCGACATCCGGAAGGCCTACGACGACGGGCCGGACGTCGCGATGGTGGACTCGGACCGCGGCATCACGAACCTGCACGTGCCCAGCGACATCATCATCGACGCGTCCATGCCGCCGATGATCCGCGACTCGGGCCGGATGTGGAACGCCCGCGGCGAGTTGCAGGACTGCAAGGCGGTGATCCCCGACTCGAGCTACGCCGGCATCTACGACGCGGTGGTGAAGGACTGCCAGGCCCACGGCCAGTTCGATCCCGCCACCATGGGCACGGTGCCGAACGTCGGTCTCATGGCGCAGAAGGCGGAGGAGTATGGCTCGCACGACAAGACCTTCGAGATCGCGGCGGACGGCACCGTGCGGGTGGTAGACGCGGAGGGCAACACGCTCATCGAGCAGGCGGTGGAGGCCGGCGACATCTGGCGTGGTTGTCAGGCCAAGGACGCTGCCATCCGCGACTGGGTGAAGCTCGCCGTGGATCGTGCCCGGGCGACCGGTGCGCCGGCGGTCTTCTGGCTCGACCGCACGCGTGCCCATGACGCCCAGGTGATCCGGAAGGTCGAGGCCTACCTGCCGGAGCACGACACCCAGGGGCTGCGCATCGAGATCAAGGCCCCGGTCGACGCGATGAGCTTCTCGCTGGAGCGCATCCGCCGGGGAGCCGACACGATCTCGGTCACCGGCAACGTTCTTCGTGACTTCCTGACCGATCTCTTCCCGATCCTGGAGATCGGCACGAGCGCCCGGATGCTGTCGATCGTGCCTTTGCTCGCCGGTGGCGGCCTCTTCGAGACCGGCGCGGGCGGCTCTGCCCCGAAGCACGTCCAGCAGTTCCAGAAGGAGGGCCACCTCCGGTGGGACTCGCTGGGCGAATACATGGCCCTCGGAGCCTCCCTGCAGCACCTCGGCGAGAGGTTCGACAACGTCGGGGCACGGGTCCTGGCCGACACACTCGACGTCGCGACGGCCGCGTATCTGGAGAACGCGCGCTCCCCCTCGCGCAAGGTGCTCGAGATCGACAATCGGGGGAGCACGTTCTACCTGACGCTCTACTGGGCGCAGGCGCTGGCGGCGCAGCAGTCCGACCCGGCGTTGGCGGAGCGATTCGGTCCGGTGGCCGCCGCGCTCGCCCAGAACGAGGAGGAGATCCTCTCCGAGCTCAACGCCCCGCAGGGCTCGCCGCAGGATCTCGGCGGATACTACCTGCGCGACCAGGCGCGTGCCGACGCCGCCATGCGTCCCAGCACCACGCTGAACGGGATCATCGACGGCATCTAGTGTGGTCGATGTCCTCACCCCGTTCGCGGCCGCACCCACGTTGCCGCGAACGGGGCGCCTGCTCCCGCGCCTCGATTGACACTCGCGCTTCGGCCAGGGCATATGTATGGGTCCCGCACCGGAGACGCGTATGTCCAAAAGCATCCAATCGTCCGTCGGCGTCGGCGGTCACAATGTGACCATGAGCGTGATGACCGTGCAGTACCTGCTCAATTGCGTGCCCGCCGCGCGCGGCGGACCGGTGCCGGAGCTCGCCGTCGACGGGATCATCGGCCCGAAGACGATCGCAGCGATCCGGAAATTCCAGACGGCGAACCTGGGGTTCGCCGACGGGCGGGTCGATCCCGGTGGCAAGACCATCACGGCGCTCGGGGCGTACGACCCGTACCCGAACCAGCCGATGGGCCCGGGGGTCGTGAAGACGCCGACCTCTCCGTCCACCCCCTTCAAGAGCCCCGGACAACCGTTCGGGAAACAACCCTCCGACCCCTTCGGCAAGCAGCCGTCGGATCCCTTCGACAAGCAGCCGTCGGGTCCCTTCGGGAAACAGCCGTCGGATCCTTTCGGGAAGTCGCCCCCTGGGAAGTGGGGCTCCGGCGGGAAGTGGGGCTGGTGACGGCGTGGCGCGGGCGGCGCGCACAGGTCCCGCGGACGACGAGCTAACGGCGTTCGTACGGGAGGTCGTCCTCCCCGGGGGGCCGGACGCCGTACCCCGCCTCGACCCCCGGGCCTGCCGCTTCGAGCTGACCTTCGGCGCCTCCCCGATCCACCGGTGGGGGATCTTCGCGGCCGAGCCCATCCCCAAGCGTAGGCGCGTGATCGAATACACGGGTCAGAAGATCGGCTGGGCCGAGGCCTATCGGCGGCGAGTGCGCCCGAACATCTACCTGTATTGGGTGGGCGCACGGCGCGCGATCGACGGCGCCATCGGCGGAAGCGGCGCGGAGTACATCAACCATGGATGCGACCCGAACCTGGTGGCCCGTGTGCGCAGAGGGCGGGTGATGCTCGTCAGCCTGCGCCGCATCGCCGCCGGGGAAGAGCTGCTCGTCGACTACCGCATCACGGGCGACGTACCGCTGATTCCCTGCCGCTGCGGCAGCGCCTCGTGTCGGGGCTTCCTCAATCGGCCCGACGCCTCTTCGCCGCCCAGTTGAGGGGGAGGTGGCTCCGGGGCGGGGACCGACGGGCGCACACGCGATCGTGGCCCCCCCGCACGGGGGATGGTACGGTGGAAGTACCCCCCCAGCGGCCACATGGAGACGACGGAATGCCGCGATGCCGACTTCGCCCGGCCGGTCGGTGGGGGGGACGACCGACGACGCCCGGTGCGTTGGTGACCGGGGCCGTCGTCCTGCTCCACGTGGCCGCCGCGTGCACCGGTGGGGGGCCGACGGGACCCGGCGGTGACGGTGCCGCCCCTGGCCTCGGCGTCGGAGCCAGCCTGGACGGGCGGCGCCCCTTTCCGGACGACAACCCCTGGAACACCGACATCTCCGGTGCGCCCGTGGACCCGCAGTCGTCGACGCTCATCGAGGCCTGCGGTGGCGGCAACCTCCATCCCGACTTCGGGACGGTGTGGCAGGGAGCGCCCATCGGGATCCCCTACGTGGTGGTGGGCGCGGGCCAGGGACGGGTGCCCGTGACGTTCGGCTACGCCGACGAGAGCGATCCCGGCCCCTACCCGATCCCGCCCGACGCACCGATCGAAGGGGGGTCGGGCGCGAGCGGTGACCGTCACGTGCTGCTGCTGGACCGCGACGCGTGGAAGCTCTACGAGCTGTTCGACGCGCATCCCGTCGACGGCGGCGCCGCCTGGACGGCCGGATCCGGCGCGATCTTCGACCTCTCATCCAACGCCCTGCGACCCGCCGGGTGGACGTCGGCCGACGCGGCGGGGCTCCCCATCTTCCCGGGCCTGGTACGCTACGACGAGGCGGTGGAAAAGGGCGAGATCCGCCACGCGCTGCGCTTCACCTGCCCGAGGACGCGGAGGGCGTATGTCACGCCCGCGCGGCACTGGGCGAGCGGCTCGACCGACCCCTCCCTGCCGCCGATGGGCATGCGCGTGCGCCTCCGCGCCGACTTCGACGTGTCGGCCTTCCCGCCCGAGGTCCAGGTGGTGCTGACCGCCCTGAAGCGGTACGGGATGTTCCTGGCCGACAACGGAAGCGCCTGGTACGTCAGCGGCGCTCCGGATGCGCGCTGGGACGACCAGCGCCTCGGCGCCTTGAAGACCGTACCGGGCTCCGCCTTCGAGGTCGTGCGGATCGAAGCGGTGGTCCTTCCGTGATGCGGGAGCGGCGCGCGGTCCGGGCCACCCGGCCCGGCGGCTAGCGGATCCTTTCCTCCGCCCGCGCCTCCTCCGGACGGGGCTGCGGTAGACGCATCAGGAGCGCCACCAGCGTCAGGCTGAGGACGAGGAGCGCCATCCACCCGTCGATCAGGATTCCCGATCCCCAGTAAGCGAGGTGGACGCCCGGCACGGGCACCGTGAGCGCGCCGTACATGGAGGCCGCGAAGATCAGGCCGGCGTGCATCCCCATCGAGTAGTAGAGGTCGCCGGTGCGGTGGTACGCCACGGCCAGGAGCGCCCCCACCGCGAAGATGTTGAAGAAATCCGGGACGAGTCGCCCCAGATCCAGGAATCCGCTCAGCATCCCGGGCAGGAGCGCCAGCCCCGACGTCCAGGTGACGGTGACGGGAGAGGGTGGGCTCCCGAAGAAGTGCAGGAGGGCGTAGAGCAGGCTGCTGATCACGAGCGCGCGCTTCCAGCGGTCCGCCCTGCGCAGCCCGCCGAAGAGCCCGCCCCGGAAGAGGATCTCCTCCAGGACCGATACGACCGACGCGGTCGCGGCCGCGCTGGCGAGTCGCCCGCCCAGCGCGCCGACGCCGATGTCGGTGTTCACCGCCCGCGCCCCGGCCAGGAGCACGAAGAGCGCCGCCAGCGCCAGCGCGCCGACGCTCAGCGCGAGGCCCCCGACCACCCGACCCGCCTTGCCCGGGCGTCCGGAGATGCCGAGATCGGCCCACGAGCGGACCCCCAGCGCCCGCAGGAAGGGCCAGAGGCCCACGACGGCCAACAGGAGGAGGGCGCGGTGCTCGTAGCGGTGGAACGGGTGCTCGGCAAGGGCGTGTGCCACCGGCACCAGGCGCGCGAGGCCCTGGGCGGTCCAGTACACCCACGGGGCCAGCAGCGCCCCGCCTAGGAGGACTCCGCCGATGTAGAGCGCGAGGATTCTGTATGGGCGCATGGATTCGTACCGTTCCCGTCCCGTCGCGTGGCAACCGCGCAAGTTGAAGGAACCTCGCAAACGTGACAAGACTCCCATTCTTGCGGATGGCCCGCCGGGCGCCGAACTTCTGCCGTCACGCACCGCCCGCCGGACAGGACCGCGGGTACCCCCACGGGAATTCCGTGCGCTCGATTCCGAAGCCATATCTCGCAGCCGGGCTCGTAGCTCTCGCCTTGGCGCTACCTCCGCGACCCGCCGTCGTCTCCGCCCTGACGGGGGAGCCTCTGGCCGGGGTGAGTCTGCGACTTCCCCCCGCGTACGTGATCCTGGCGCCGTTCTGTGGCATCCTCGACTATCTCACGGTCCTTACCGTCGCTCAGCACCTGGCCGTTCTGGGGACGTTGGCGGTGTTCTTCTTCGGATGGCGGCTGCTGCGCCGTCGGCGGAAGCGTGGCCTCCTCCGCCGTGCGGCCATCGAGCTCGGTGCCGGCCTGGGCTTCCTCGCGGCGGTCGTCGGGATCTACGCATTCGGCGCCGCGGGTCCCCATCCCATGGCGCGGCTCGTCGTGGACGATCCCGACGTCGTCATCGTCGACTTCCACAGCCACACCCTGTCCTCGCACGACGGCCGAAAGACCTTCACCGCGGAGCGCAACCGAGCGTGGCACCGCGCCGCGGGCTTCGACGTCGCCTACATCACGGACCACGACAGCGTCCGTGCGGCGATCGAAGAGGCGGGCCGCAATCCGCCACGCGCGGGCGAGGGTACCGTCATCCTCCCGGGCCGCGAGGTCGTCTACGCCGGGCAGCACGTGGCCGTGCTGGGTCCGCTCGATCCCAGGCTCGGACCGGCGGCCGGTGCGGATGGCGCCGTGGATCCGGCCGCCCCCTGCGCGGGCTGGCCGGTCCTGATCCAGACGATTCCCAACAACCTGGGGAACCTCCCGCCCGCGGAATGCACCGACCTGGGGGCAGGAGTGCGCGCCATCGAGCTGGTGGACGGCGCCCCCCGGGGGCTCGCCCAGGGAGAGCGCGAGCGAGCGCGCATCCTCCGTCTGGCCGACAGCCTGGATATCGCGGTCGTGGCGTCCTCGAACCTCCACGGATGGGGCCGGACGGCACCGGGGTGGAGCCTCCTGCGGATTCCCGGATGGCGGGCGATGTCCCCGCAGGAGGTCGGGGCGCACATCGAGGACGCGCTGCGCCACGGCGGCCGCGACGCGGTCGAGGTCGTGTCGGTCCGGGGGCCTGGGCATCCGCTCGAGGGGATCGGCGTCGCGGCGCTGCCCTTCGTCACCGTGGCGGACTTCGTCGCGCGCCGCAGCCGGACCGAACGGCTCTCCTGGCTGATGTGGATCGCTGTGGCCGTCCTCCTGGCCCGGGCGCGCCGGTCACGCGCGGCGGCGTAGCCCCACCCCCGCCTCTCAACGCACGAGCGGTCGATCGAAGATCCGCTGCCATTCGGCGTACGCCGGCTTGCGCCGAAGCTGCGTGTCCAGGATCCCCATGTGCGCGAAATTCGAGAGGCCCGCTGCCCGATCGGGGTCGAGGCCGAGCGCGCTCACGTCGAGGTCGGTGAAGGTCAGCATGACCCACGCCTTCGCGCCGACGCCGTCCAGCAAGTCCTGGAAGCGCCGGAAGAACGCGACCTGTTGCTCGGGCGTGCCGTGCGACCAGGGCACGTCCTCCGAGCTCCACCCACCCTCGACGAGCAGCAGGGGTAGATCGGTCGCGTCGGCGAACACCTGGAAGTAGTCGTCGGGGATCTGGTCCGGCGCGTCGAAGGCGAACACGGGGTACGACGACAGGCCGAGCGCGTCGATGTCGAAGTCGTCGATCAACGCGAAGTTGTCGAGAGGCTCCGGGCCCAGGCGGCCGTTCGCCTCGTCGGCCTGGAAGGACACGAAGACCCTGGACGACGGGCTGCGGGCGCGGACCTGGGGCGCGAGATCGTTGATCATGTCCCGTACTGCGGCAAAGAGGGCGGGGTCGCCCCGTGCCGCCAGCGTGTTGACCTCCGAGGCGAGCCCGAACCAGGGCGGGCGGATGCGCTCGGCGATGCGCAACACCCACTCGTCGTGGATGGCGCGGATGGACGGCTCGAGGATGCTCCTGCCGGCGGCCACGAGGCCCGGATCTTCCTTGCGTCGGTCCAGCCCGTCCAGCGGGTCGACCAGGAAGACGATGTCCATCCCGAGGGCTCGCAGGTGGGCGGCCACCGCCGCGCGGTCCTCGACGAGGCTGTCCATCGGCGCTCCTGCCAGGAGCTCGGGCCAGGGCACCGGCTGCTGGAGGATCGCGAGATCCGACACCTTCGCCATCGAGTCCATCACGGCGAGAACGAGCGGCACCTCAGCGCGGGGTGCGATCGGAGACCAGCCCATGGTGTAGGTCCGGGGCTCTCCCTCCCCCGGGTCCGTGGGGCCGTCGCCGCCCCTGCACGCGCCTGCGGCGAGGAGCGCCAGCACGGCCGGCACGAGTGTGCCCTTCGTCAAGGTTCGGACGGTCCCTCCCGGACGGAATTCCCGTGCGTTGCGGTGAGCCGAACGACTAGATTAGCTGTCGAGACGACCCTTCCCGAACCACTCCCACGGAGCCGCCGAGAAGGCGCGGCCACCGCGAGCGAACGAACTCACGATGACCCAACCGCCGACCGGCACGCACTGGCTCACCGACGTGGCCGCGCACGCGGGCCTCGATCTTCGACTGGCTACATCGCCCGACGTCACCACGTTACGCAAGGCCTGGCGTGTCGTAGCGGGGGCGTGCGGGGCCACCGACGACCAACTCGCCCATCGTGTAGCCCGACACTTCCGCGTAGGGGTAGCCGACCTCTCCACGTGGGACCCCCAGGCCGTGTCGCTCCTCCCGGAGAAGGTGGCACGCGCGCACGGCGTCCTCCCGCTCAGCCTCACCGACACGACCGTCCTCGTGGCCACGTCGGACCCATCCAACCGGGACGCCCGGCAGGACATCGTGGCCCACTCCGGTCGGCAACCGGTCTTCCTCATGGCCAGCCCCCCGGCGATGGCCGAGGCGATCGATCGAGCCTATGCGCCCGTCCGCTCGGTGCGCAGCATGCTGCAGACGCTGGTCACGGAGGCCGCCTCGAGCGACCTGCAGCTCGTCACGGGTCAGGGAACGGGCGGCATCACCCGGTTCGAGCTCGAGGCTCCCGCCGTCGTGAAGCTCACCGACGTCATCCTGCAGCAGGCCGGCCGCTACCGCGCGAGCGAGATTCATCTGGAGCCGGGTCGGGAGACGGCCCGGGTCCGCTACCGCATCGACGGGGTGCTGCAGCAGTTCCTGGAGCTGCCCGCGCCGGCGCACGATCGCGTCGTGGCGCGCCTGAAGAGCATGCCCCACCGCCCCGCGGCCGCCCGCGACGGTGCCTCCGGCACCTTCTCGCTCCCGGTGCGGGGCGGGACGCCGGTGGAGGCACACCTCCAGAGCACGGCCACGCCCGACGGGGACCGGGCGACGATTCGCATCACGGATCCCAATCTCGAGCCGACGCTCGACGGGCTCGGCTTCGACGGTCTGGAAGGGAAGAAGCTGCGGGAGCTCCTGGCACAGCGGGACGGCCTCGTCCTCGTCGCGGGACCTGCCCGTTCCGGCAAGACCTCCCTCGTGTACGCAGCGCTGGGGGCCGAGCGCGGGCTGAACGTGGTATCGCTGGAGAACCCCGTGGAGCTCCTCCTGCCGGGCGTGACCCAGGTCCGGTACGACCCGGATTCAGGACGCTCCTACGCGGAGACGCTGCAGCAGTTGCTGGGGTTGAACCCCGACGTCATCCACGCGGGGGAGATCCGTGATCTCGCGACCGCTCGTACGGTGCTCCGGGCCGCCGTCACGGGCCGGCGCGTGCTGGCCACCGTGCACACCTCCGACGCGGTTTCCGGGATCCGTCGCCTCCTGGACATGGGGCTCGCCCCCGGGCGGCTGGCCGAGTCGCTTCGCGGCGTCGTGGCGGTCCGGCTCCTGCGCCGGCTATGCGAGGCCTGCGCGAAGCAGGTCCGCGACCTGGATCAGCTGCCCCCAAGGGAGCGGCAGCTGGCGGTGTCCGTGGGGACGCTACCCGGGCGCCGGGCGGTCGGCTGTCCGGACTGCGGCGGCACGGGATACCTTGGTCAGCTCCCCTTGGCCGAGGTCCTGCCGATGGCGCCGAGCCTGCTCGATGCGATCGCCGAGGCCTCCACCGGCCCGGAGTTGGATCAGGCCGCCCACGCGCTCTCGATGCGGACGTTCCTCGAGGTGGCACTGGAGCGCGTCGCCGGCGGCCAGACCTCCCTGCAGGAGGTGGAGCGCGTGCTCGGCCTCATTCCGCAACGCGAGACCAGCGCGGCCTCCGTGGGGCCGGTGCTGGTGGTCGAGGACGAGGCCCACGATCGGGTGCTGATCCGGGCGATCCTCGAGAACATCGGATTCGGCCTCGTCGAGGTGGACGACGGCGGCGCGGCGCTCTCGCTCCTCGAAGCGGGCGACCAGGATTTCTCGCTGGTGATCCTGGACCTGTTCCTTCCCGGCATGCACGGGATGGAGGTGCTGAAGGG
>Ga0307423_1000137_pt1 | contig 46698 bp, 44 predicted proteins | sample SalMarWE160310MG_FD_202154 | JGI IMG/M metagenome (GOLD analysis project Ga0307423, IMG submission 202154) | Salt marsh sediment microbial communities from the Plum Island Ecosystem LTER, Massachusetts, United States - WE1603-10 | ecosystem: Environmental > Aquatic > Marine > Intertidal zone >...
GACGCCCGTGCCCGGCGAGTCGATCTCGTAGGTCTGGCCGAAGTCGTCGACGGCGTAGGTCGTGACGTTGCCGTTGGCGTCGGTGACCGAGGTCAGGTTCGACTGCGAGTCGTAGCCGTAACTGGTCGGCGCCCACGCGTCCTCGGTCGGCAGCAGCGCCGCATCCTCGAGCTGCCAGACATCCGAAAGCCGGCCCAGCGGATCGTAGGCATATGTTACGTTCGGGTCTGGGTCGCCGTATCGGAGCGGGTTCCAGAAGAACACCACATTGCCCTGCGGGTCGTAAGCGTAGGACTCGATCGCGTTCGTCGGCGTGTCAGGGTACTCCGTCTCGGAGAGCCTCCCGGCCGAGTCGTAGCGGTAGTCGGTACGCTTTCTCTCGACCCAGGCGCCGGTCTCCCACCGCTCGAGACTCTCGCTCGCGCGGTTGCCGGTCGCCGGGTCGTAGGTGGTGACGATCCGCTCCTCCATCCCGATCTGGCGCGGGATCTTCGGCTTGCCCTTGAGACGGAAGACGGCAAGCCCCGGCCCCCTCGACACCGTCTCCACGCGCCCCCACCCGTCGTGGCCGTACTCGGTCACGCCTCCACCGGGAGAGGTGAGCTTCCACAGAGGTCCAGCTCCGCCGAGGTACTGGTAGGTGGTGACGAGGTCCGTGTCGCAGAGCGGGTCGGGACCGGTATCGCATCCCGGGATCGCCTCAAGGGTGCTCGAGGTGATCCGGCCGAGGCTGTCGTACTGCCTCGAGGTGGCCACTCCCAGCGGGTCGACGATGCGGGTGATGTTGCCAAGCGCGTCGTAGCCATCGAAGAAGGTCACTCCACCCATCGGATCCATCCTCGCCGCCAGCCGGCCGCGCAGCTCGGCGGGGAGAACAACCGCGTCCTCGGGGTAGTAGACGTAAAGCGTCACGTCGTCCGCATCAGACGAGGGGCGAGGACCGTCGACCAGCTTGACGAGACCTTGCGGCTGCGGCAGATCCGCCCATGTCTCGTCGAACACGACCGAAATGCCGATATCGGACGCCGCCCACGCCGGGTTGAAGACCGCGCCTTCCGACCCGTCGTAGAGCTCGCGTGTGGTGACCCGGTCCTGCCACTCCGAATCCTGCAGATCGTGGTCCCAGGAGTATCCGGATCGGGTCGACGTGAGCACGGCGCCCGTCACCGCGTCGTAGGTGTAGCTGTCGCAGGCCTGTTGGCCGGGCTCGACCACGCTCTCGGTGCAGACGGTCGCGGTTTTGTTGGGCCAGTTGGTGTCGTAGGTGTAGTCGGTCGCACTGAGCATACCGTCCATCGACAGGGCGGTGGCGGCCAGCGCGTCAGTGTCCAACCGGCACATGGTCGGGTCGTCTGGGTAGTCCGCTGGGTCGCAGTCGTCGGGCCAGTGGCCGCGCTCGATCCTCGTGATCCGGTTCTGACCGTCGTAGACCCAGACCGCGATGTAGCCCCTCGCATCCTGCTTGCGGATGACTCGGCCCAGCCCGTCGTACGCGAAGGCGGTGTAGTCTCCACCGCCGGGGCATGAGCAGTCACCGCGGATCTCAGCCACCTTGTGGGGGCCTTCACCGGCCGGGCGGATGTAGTACTCCGTATACCTTCCAGAAGCCCACGTGACACGCGCGGCGTACTCCGAAGCGTCGCGGTTCAGGGGGCGCTGCAGCGAACTGCTGGGTACGCGATATTCGACGTTGGTGATGTGCTCGCCAGCAGTTTGCGAGGTGATTGCGCGCCCTGTAGCTGGATCGTACGAGTGAGTCTCGATGAGATGACCCTGACCGTCCGAGACGTCGGTTAGGCGACGATCTCCATCGTAGGTATAACCCCGCCACACACCCCCATCCACCGTCACGCTGGTCAGGATGTAGTCCTCATGGCCAAAGGTCCACACTGCGTCGCCGGCGGTAATGGTCCCGATCTGATAACCGTAGGCCGGATCGGGGTCGATGGTCCACGACCACGCGCCCGACTCGTCGTACACCTGGGTTGGCACATTCGTATAGTAATGGCGCTCGATCGTGATGGCGGTCTCGGTGGTCGGAACTTCGAGCCGACCGAGCCGGCCGTCCGATTCTTCAAAGAACCTCTGAAGGTCTCCGGTCGCCGTCGTATGACGGTAATAGTCCGTGCCGCCGATGTTCACCAAAGCAAGCTCGCTGGCAGGCCCCGTGGTGGGCCAGGTCTGGACAAAGCCGTCACTGAAGTAGATCGAGCGGTTGGTTTCGGTGACCACTCGATAGCGGTATTCGGTGCTCCCGCCATCCACGTAGATCCTTGAGTCGAATGCCGAGAACCAGCCAGGACCGAAAAACCCGCCACTGCTCAGCGAATCGAAGGTCAAGGTGGTGAGCAAGGGTATCGATGTAGGCAATGGAAGACGCTCGTTGTAGCGCATGTTGCCATTGGTGAGGCGGACGGGATGACCCACGCAAGGCTCTTGTCCGCATTTTTCGGGATATTGGGGATTGCAGTCGACGATGGGTTCTCCAGCCGGGCCAATATCCAAACGTGGAATGGGCGTCTCCGCCTCCGCTGTTGCACTGCTGTCATCACACGCCTTCGCGATAACCTTGAACTTGACCGTGTCGGCCGGGTAGGAAGTAATGGTTTCGGGACAGGTACCTTGCAGCCCGAGACCTTCGTAGTAACACATCAAACCGAGCGATGTCTCGTCTTCGTCGGAGTTGACGGCATACAGGTGGAGCTCGCGACCACTGCCCGTCGTCTGCGGAAACTCGTACGACACGAACGCCTGCAGGGGATCGGTGGGTTCCACCCCGGGCACAACGTCAATCTCGAGGTTTCTAGGAGTCCAGTCGAAATGTGCCGTGCCGATGGGGAACTCAAACCAATAGCTTCCCGAAAGGCTTCCGCAGTTGAACTTCGCGCTGATGTCGACACCGCTACCATTCGAATAAGAAAGCCCGCACGGATGACCGCACGCCCATGAATAGCCGCTCGTTGTCATCGAACACACCCACGGCTGCCAACATATTGACGTCTGAATGCCGTTAACGACAACGTAGGCATTGTTCGCCGGGCAGCCCGCGCCGGACCCGCAACAGCAGTCTCCGTCGCATTGCCACGCCAGGTCCCAGCTCGCTTCGGCGGTCAAGGGGTCAAAGCTGAACTCTGAATTGGTCATTGAGCCGTCACATGTCTGCCCCCAGGCCGAGGCGCAGCATATAAGGAGACCGAGAAAAAACACCCCATAACAAATAACGGCGACCTCGTGGTCGCCTTCCGAATGACACTTCGTGAAACTGTGGGTTACTGAGGGAACCGAAGACGCCAAGCGAGTTACCGACATAGCCCCTCCATCGATCGGAACACCACCGATTCGCGGGGAACCCCGGCAGCCCCGCTGGATCGAAATCCCTAAATTCCCGGACCTCCTCAGGCCTGGGCGGAAGTGTTTCCAGCAATATGTGTCCGGGTCGCGGGGTTGTCAACCGTTGTGAGAAGACCCTTTGCGAACAGTAACAAAAGCCGGGTTCTTATCAGGACGGATAGAGTTACGCGCGGGAGTGCTTTTCGTCGTACAGCCTGCGCAGCAGCTCTCGGGTAACGGTAACGCTGTGACACTGGAGGGCCGCCCGGGATTCGATCACGTCGAGAAGCAGCGGCTCATGGCTCGGGCCGCGGGGCGGAGGGTTGGAGGCGGCCCAGAGCCATCCGCTGGTTCCGGCGGGACGCCGCGGCCGCAGGCCGCGAGCAATGCGATGACGCTGTGGGAGCGCTCGAGGTGGGGAGGCGTTGAAGCGATTGGTGGGCCGCCCGGGACTCGAACCCGGGACCACCGGATTAAAAGTCCGATGCTCTACCAACTGAGCTAACGGCCCACTCGGAATGCACAAAATAATCCTTCAGGCGGCGAATGACAAGCGCCTCGGCCGTCGTCACCCGGCGATGATGGAGCGCAGATGATCCGCGAGCGCGGATTCTCCGCGAACCAGGGTTTCCTCGCGGCGCGGTCCGGTGGAGACGATGACCGCCGGCGCGCCGATCGTGTCCTCGAGAAAGGCGAGGTAGCTCCTGGCCTCGGCCGGCAGGTCGCCCTCGGAAATGATGCCCTCGGTCGGGGCGTTCCAGCCGGGGAGCTCCTCGTATATCGGCTCCAATGACTCGGCCACCTCGGCGTCGGCCGGGAAGGTATCGAGGGTGGAGCCGTCGGGCAGACGGTAGGAGGTCACGACCTTGACCGTCTCGAAACCGTCGAGGATGTCGAGCTTGGTCACGGCCACCGCGTCGATACCGGCGACCTCGACCGCGTAGCGAGCGGCCACCGCGTCGAACCAACCGCAGCGACGGGGCCTGCCGGTGGTGGTGCCGTACTCGGCGCCACGCTCACGCATGCGCTTCCCGGTGGCGTCGTCGAGTTCGGAGGGGAACGGGCCGGAGCCGACCCGGGTCGCGTAGGCCTTCATGACGCCGATCACCGGTCCGAGCAGCTTGGGGCCGATGCCGCACGAGGCCGCCGCGAAACCCGGCAGGGAAGAGGACGAGGTGACGTAGGGGTAGGTGCCCCAGGCGAGATCGAGAAGCACGCCCTGGGCACCCTCGAAGAGCACCGCCTCGTCCGCCACGCGGTGGTTTCGAAGTGCAGGCCCGACCTCGGCGATAAGCGGCGCCAATCGTTCGGCGGCCGCCTCGAGCTCGGCCACGGCCTGGTCCAGATCTACGGGTTCTGCGTTGAAGAGGATCTCGAGCTCGCGGTTGTGGGCCGTCATGAGGTCGAGGGCCCGCTCGCGGAGCCGGGCCGGTTCGGCGAGGACGTGAGCACGGAGGCCCCGCCGCTGGGCGCGGTCCTGGTAGGCGGGGCCGATGCCGCGACCGGTGGTGCCGATCTTGCCCGCACCCAGGGTGCCCTCGCGTGCGCCGTCGAGCGCCTTGTGGGTCGGCAGAATGAGAGTTGCCCGCGGCGACAGCTTGATGCGACCTTCGATCTCGATCCCCTCGCCGATGAGGGTGTCCATCTCCGCCACCAACCCGCTCGGGTCGACGACCATGCCCGAAGCGAGGTAACAGATGACTCCATCGTGGATGATGCCGGAGGGTACGAGGTGGAGGGCGAACTTGCGGTCGGCAAAGCGCACCGTGTGGCCGGCGTTGTTGCCGCCGTTGTAGCGTACGACGGCGGCGACGCCCGACGACAGCAGGTCGACCACCTTGCCCTTGCCCTCGTCGCCCCACTGGCCGCCGATGATCATCAACGATTCTTTGCCCATCGAACCTCCGGCCGCACATCATAGCGTGCTTGGTCGTTACCGCCAAGTTCCAACAGACATTCGAGATACGACACCATGGAACCACGCTACAATCGGCGATCATGACAGATCGAGAGCCGATCCAGGAAAGTGGTTTCTTCAGGCGCTTGAGCGATCTCGCGCGACGCAGCGAGAACAGGCAGAGCGTCAGCCGCTGGATTCGCACCCGAATGCTGGTCGGTTTTATGGTTGCCCTGCCATTGGTGGTGACGATCTTTTTTGCCCGATTCATCTTCGGGCTGATGGACAAGTGGTTCCGACCGATATCCGAGCGGATTGTGGGCGAGCCCCTGGTCGGTGTGGGCGCGATCGTATCGCTGCTGCTGCTTTTTCTGCTTGGGGTGCTGGCAACCAACGTCATCGGCGGCCGGCTGCTCGACTACTTCGAGAAAAAGATCACCGGTCTGCCGCTTCTCAGCCCCATCTACCAGGGTGCGCGGCAGATCACCGAGGCCATTCAGCTCCACGAGACCGCAGAGTTTCGAAGGGTCGTGCTGCTGCCCTTTCCGAACCAGAACGTGCGCTCGCTGGGCTTCGTGACGCGCGATTTCCGGTCGTCAACAGCCTTCGGAGACGAACCCACCGCGCTGGTCTTCGTGCCGACGACTCCGAACCCGACCTCGGGATACCTGGTGGTGGCGAGGCACAAGGACCTCACTTCCCTCGATATGAGCGTCGAGGAGGGGGTCAAGCTCGTGATCTCGGGCGGGCTGCTGACCCCGACACGGCTGCTCGCGGGCGACCAGGCCAAACCGTGGATCGGCGCCGACCGCGAGTGACGTCGACCTTGGAGGCATCCGGGAATTGTTTGACTCCGTCGAACCGTCGAATGATGAGACATCTCACGAGCCTGAAGGGAAGAGAATGAAGATCAACAGAATGTCAATGCGGCCATCGACCGTCGTTCCGGTCGCCGTTCTCGTCGTCTTGGCGGCGGCAGCGGCGCCGGTGTTGGCGCAACAGGGGGCGCCCCTCCCGGGACCTTCCTTGGCGCGGTCCTGTTGACCGACGACGCGCTAGCGGTAAGCGCCTTCTACGCCGGTCTCTTCGGCTGGGACATGGAGGCAGCGAGGGACGGCGGCGTCGCCGTCCGCCACAAGGGCCGGATGATCGCGGGCATCAGTCCGATCAAGCCAGCAAACGAGGAAATCAAGGAGTCTTTCTGGCTGGTGGGTCTCGCCGTCGACGACATCGAGCAGTCGTTGCGCGCCGCCGACGAGAACGGCGCGAGGATTTACGAGAAAGCGGAACGGGTCGGTGACTACGGCCACTTCGCGGTCATCGCCGACCGCCAGAAGGCGCCGGTCCTGCTCATCGAGCCCGGCAAGAAACCGATCGGAGGCGGGACGGGAGAGGGCTCATTCGTCTGGGCCGAGCTGTGGACCGATGATGTCGAGGACGTGATCGCCTTCTACGGGGACGTCGTCGGCGTCGGACACGACACCACCGATCGTGGAGGGGAGACCTACCACCTGTTCATCTCACAGGAAAAGCCGCGCGCCGGCATCGTCAAAATCCCGCCGAAACTCGAAAGGGTGGAGCCCGGCTGGGCGCCCTACGTAGCGGTCACGGATCTCGGCCCGACTCTCGACAAGGTCAAGGAGCTCGGCGGCCGTGTCATTTTCGGTGAAACCGAACACCCCGCGGATGCCTCAGTCGCCTTGATCATGGATCCCTCCAGCGCGGTTCTGTTTCTGTACGAGATTGGCAGCAGTGGGGAGGCGAAATGAAGACTTCGATCCGTATCATCGCCGCGGTGATTTTGTTGTGTATGGCTGTCATCTCTGTCTCGTGCAGTTCGGACGGCTACACCGGAACCTCTACGGTCTACGTCGGCACGGGTTACGGCGGCCACGGACCCGGCTGGGGCGGGTACTACTCGCCGCCGCCGGTGGTCATCGGCCCACCGCGGCCGATGCCGTACTGAAACGAGCAAGACGTCGCAAACACGAAGACACAAAGTCTTCAGAAAGTGGGCTCTCCCTGCCGGGGATATCGCGTCGTTGAAAATTGGTGACACGCATCTGACGGGCGATATCATCCACGCAAGTATTGGCCCTACAAAAGATATCCTTTGTGAAGTTCTTTGAGCCTTCGTGTCTTCGTGGTTCAAGATCCCGCGTTATGGTGTCAGAACAACTTTTCCGAAGTTCTTGCGCTCCTGGATGTAGCGGTGGGCGGCGGCCGCCTCGCTGAACGGGAAGCTGCGATCGACCACCGGCTTGAATGTACCGTCGGCAAAGAGGTCAAGGATCTGCCCGAGCATTGCCGCCAGCTCGTCTGCGTGGTGCCAGAGGTGCCCGACGTTGACGCCATAGACGCCCTTGTTGTGGCTCATCAGCTGCATTGGTTTGAACGAGCCCATCTTTGACAACCCGGTGAGGGCGGAGATCCAAGATCGCTTGGTGCCCGGGGCGAGGCTCGAGGCGCCGAAGATGAAGAGGCGGCCGAGATCGGCAAGGCTCTTGTAGCTCTTGCGAAAGGACTCTCCGCCGATCGCGTCGAGAGCGATGTCGACGCCCCTGCCATCGGTGAGCCGCTGAACCTCTTCCTGGAAATCCTGAGTGCGGTAATCGATGCAGGCCGATACGCCCATGTCGAGGAGCCGTTGGTGCTTGACCGCTGAGGCGGTGCCGATCACCTCCGCTCCGAAGTGGCTGCAGATCTGGACCGCGGCGAGGCCAACTCCCCCCGCACACGCGTGCACCAGTACCTTTTCTCCCCTGCGCACATGACCGAGTCGGACCAACATCAACCACGCAGTCAGATAGTTGACGGGGATCGAGGCGGCGCCTTCAAAATCGAGGCTGTCGGGAATGGCGCGGACCGTCGACTGCGGGGCGCAGACCACATCAGAGTATCCACCAAAACGGGTCATGCACACGACGCGGTCGCCGTCGCGAAAGCCCTCGACTCCGTCACCCACTCCATCAACCACACCCGCCACCTCATAGCCCACTACCGCGGGCAGCTTCGGCGAATCGGGATACAGCCCCATGCGGGCCATGATGTCGGCGAAGTTGATGCCGGATGCCCGGACGCGGACCCGCACCTGCCCGGCTTTCGGTTCATGGTCGGGGGCTTCTCTCACCTCGAGGACTTCGGGTTCACCAATTCTCGGAATCCATACTTGCTTCATTCTTTCCTCTTCTCCGATTTCTGGCCGCAGTCGATCGATGCAACAGCATACCTTTCCGAGGTCCTCGGGTCCCTAAGATCGAATGCGGCCCGAAATCGGAACAAAAAAGCGCCGGAAAGGGGAAGGAGGACCCTTTCCGGCGAAATGAAGGTTGCGGCAGGGGGCCTACTCAGTTGGCCGCAACATCGTCGTTGAAGAACTCGCTGAGATTGATCTTGTTGTCACGCAGCCTCTCGGGCGGCTTGTTGACGTAGTTGTACCGGCGCCCGAAGCTTAAGAGCGCCTTCTCGAGCATCCGCCGTCCGCGGTAGAGGCGGGACATCACTGTACCCACCGGAACCGCAAGAATATCGGCAATCTCCTTGTAAGCGAAACCCTCCAGGTCGGCGAACAGGACCACCATCTTGTAGTCGTGCGGCAGGCTGAGCAGCGCCTCGCGCACCTCATGGTCCATCTCGATCGCCATCAGCCAGCTTTCCGGATCGACGAGATTGCCGCGACCCTTTTCCATCAAGGTTTCCTCGAGCCCCTCCTGGATCTCGTCAAAGTCCACTTTCGGAGGCTGCAGCTTCTTCTTGCGATAGGAGTTGATGAAGGTGTTCTTCATGATCTTGAAGAGCCACGCCTTGAAGTTGGTGCCCTCGGAGAAGCGCGCGTAGTACTTGTACGCCTTGAGGTACGTCTCCTGGATGAGGTCTTCAGCGTCCTCCACCGACCGGGTCATCCGCAGCGCGCTCTTGTAGAGTTGATCGCGGTACGGCAGCTTCCCGGTGGTGAAATCCCACATTTTCGGTTCGGCCGTTTGCTTCACGATAACCTCCAGGCAGGAATGCTACAAGACTGAAACATTGATGTCAAGTCTCATTCCTTATACGGAGCACATCGGTGAAATGTTTCATTTGTGAAATATTGGTCTTTGGAACAAATAAAAGACCGTTCACCCAGGTTTACGCATGGGATTCATCATCTGTCGCCCCCTCAAGGGGCTTCTATTTTTGAGTGTTCCCGGATCCCGGGGCGTGAGCCCCGGGAACGGGGTAACAAAAATTCTTGAGCCCCCGGAGGGGGCGACAGATGGATAGCCCGGGGTGTAAACCCCGGATCTTGCGCAACATCTTTGATCTCCCCCCTTGGTGTAAACCCCGGATCTTGCGCAACATCTTCGATGTCACCCCTCGCCGTCAGCCCCGGATCTTGCGTTACGTCTCGAAAGGCCCCTTGGCGTGAAACCCGGGTCCAGGGCCCTCCACAATACCCGGCCGAAACCGAAAAAAAGGAGCCCCGAAGGGCTCCTCGTTCGGAGTCTTTTGATTCTCAGACTTTACCGAGAAGCAAGAACGCGATGATCAGGGCGTAGATCACCAGCGACTCGATCAGCGCCAGACCGATGATCATGGTGATCCGGATCGGTCCCACCGCACCTGGATTCCGGCCGATGGCCTCGACTGACGCGGCAAGACCCCTGCCCTGCCCGAGTGAACCGAGGGCCGCAGCGAGACCGATTGCGATGGCCGGTGCGAAGAGCCCCCACGGGCTGCTGCCACCACCCGCCGCTGCCTCTCCATGTTCCTGGGCCATGACCGGGGCGGCCACGGCAAGCGCTACGATAATCACTGCCAAAACTGCAAAACGTCGAGTCATGCTCATCCTCCTAAAGGTTGGATTTTCTGATGTCGATCAATGTTCCTCCGCCCCGACGGCGCCGTTGAGATACGCCATCGTGAGCATGATGAAGATGAAGGCCTGGAGGAACGAACCGAAGATACCCAGACCCATCATCGGCCACGGCAAGATAAAAGGAAACATCGCAAAGAAGATCCCGGTTGCGGTGTGCTCTCCGAAGATATTGCCGAAGAGCCGGAGCGCCAGCGACAGGATCCGCGCGAGGTGGGAAATGATCTCGATCGGCACCATCAGCGGCGCCAGCAACGGCAACGGGCCCATGAAATGCTTGAGGTATTTGAAGAGCCCGTTGTCCCGGATACCGATGATGTTATAGAAGAGGAACGCAGTGATCGAGAGTGCAAAAGTCGTGTTGGGATTGGCCGTTGGCGGCTGTACGAAGTAAAAGAGCCCGAAGATGTTGCCGACGAAGATGAAGATCGCCAGCCCCATGATGAAGCTCAGGAAGCGCTTGCCGAATCCGTGTCCGACGACATCCTCGATGAGATCCTCGAGCCCGCTGATCAGCAACTCGAAAATCTGTTGCAGCTTGCCGGGTTTCTCAATCGAGAGACGACGGCTGGTGGGGATCAGGACGGCGGCGACCAGCACCACCACGAGCATCGCCATGACCACGTGGTCCGGAAGCCAATAACCCGCCTCGTGCAGACCCATGAGCTCCTGATAGCGATGGCTCGATTCCCCGAAAAGCGCGATCAGGAGTCTGTTGACTGGGTGGAAAAGAAACGAGACTGGATGTTCCAATTCATCCTCCTCCGACTCGAACCTGACGAAGGCCCTCGATCACGATCGCCACGACCAGGGTCGAGAACCCGAAAGCCACCGCTGCCGCATCGATTCGCGGAATCACGAGAAAAGCCGCGAAAATGATGGCCAGGAGTGTCAAGCGACCGAGAAACCTCAGAACTGTCCAGCGGTCGAGCCGAAGTTTTCCAGGCTGAACCACCCGGTGCACGATCACCTCCAGCCAACGAAAATTGATCATAGCCACCAGTCCCGCCGCGGTCAAGCTCAAAGCGCCGATCCATGTACGAAAAAGCACAAGTTCGGCCACAGCGCCCAAAAACACCAGAATGGCCGTGATGCGGATGACCCGGCGCGTCGAAAAATCGTCGTGGTCACGAGTTGCCTGGGTCATCACCGGGTTTTCCGTCCTCATCCGTTTCGAGCTTTTCGATCTCATCCTCCGCACGACCCGCCTGCGCGGTAATGCGAAACAGATTGACAAAGCCCGCGGCGATGCCGAACAGGGCGAAGATCATCGTCATCCACGGGCGGGTGTTGAACATGCCGTCCAGCCAACGGCCAAAGAAATATCCGAGGACGATGGCGACCGGAAACTGAACGCCGACGATGGAGACGTCGAGCCAGAGGCGAGCCCTGCGGAGCTGTTTCTTGCCGCGTCCCATCCTTCCGCTCCTCACCCGGTTGTCGCCGGCCTCAGCCGGCGTTTACATGATCCCCAGAGCACCCACCGCACTCTTGGCCCAAATCACGATCGGCCGTGGCCACACGCCGACCACCATCGTGGCAACGATGCACACCGCAATCATCGCCTCGGTCCAGCGGTCGCGCAGCAGCGGGGCCGGCTCCGCGCCCTCCTCCTCGCCGTCTTGGAGATACATCTGGACAACGATGCGGAAGTAGTAATACAGACTCACCGCCGACATGATCACGGCAATCACCGTCAACAGGACGTAGCCGCCCTCGACCGCCGCTGCAAACAGGTAGAGCTTACCCATGAAACCCGCAGTCGGCGGGATCCCGGCCAGGGCGAGCATGAAGATCAGCATGCCGAGGGCAGCTCCGGGATGGCGACGGGCGAGTCCGGCGTAGTCGACGATCTTTTCCCCCGCATAGCCCTTCGACTCGAGCAGGATCACGAACCCGAATGCGCCAAGGTTCATGAAGGCGTATATCAGCATGTACATCAAGAGCGCCCAGGCGCCCATCTCGTTGAACGCCACCAGACCCATGAGGGCATAGCCGGCGTGGGCGATGGAGGAGTAGGCAAGCATCCGCTTGACGTTGTCCTGGGTCAGGGCGGCCACGTTGCCATAGATCATCGTCGCCGCCGATGCGACCCACAGCACGATTCGCCAGTGCTCGACGCCGGGCGCAAAAGCGTCGAAGAAGAGCCGCATGAACATCGCGAAAGCGGCCGCCTTCGGCGCTACGGAGATGAAGGCGGTGACCGGTGTCGGCGCACCCTCATACGCATCCGGCGTCCACACGTGGAAGGGAACCGCCGCCACTTTGAAGAGCATGCCGAAGCTCACCAGGACCATGCCCAACATCAGCATCGGGTTCGCCGTCGGCAGGGCGACCAGCGACTCTCGAATCTCCCGAAGATCGAGGGTGCCGAGGGAGCCGTAGATCAATGAGATTCCGTAGAGCAGAATCGCGGATGACGCAGCACCGAGGACGAAGTACTTGATGGCGCCCTCGTTGGATTTGATCTCGAGCTTGAAATAGCCCACCAGCACATAAACCGAAAGCGCCATCAGCTCAAGGCCGACATAGAGACTGGCGAGGTTGGCCCCCGAGGCCATGATGAACATTCCGACGGTGGCAAAGAGGATCAGTGAAATGAACTCGCCGCCACCGTAGCCGAAACGTTCGAGGAATCCCGCCGCCATCAGGATCGTCACCATACCGGCCGCCAGTACCAGCAGCTTGAAGAAGACCGCCAGCTGGTCGATGACCAGCATGTCGCCGAGAATGACCACCGGTCCATCGACCGGCCGTCCCACCAGCCACACCAGAACACCGGTCACGGCCAGCGACCCGACACCAACGAGCGCCAACGGACGAACGCCTCCATGACCAAGCTTGATGCCAAGCAGGAGCACGACGAAACCCGCGGTCGCGAGGAAGATCTCGGGCAGAAACGGTACAAACTGCGCGAGGGTCATCTGCTACTCCCCGTGCTCCCCTGCAGCCTCGCCGGCCGGCGCATGGGCCAGCTCCGCTACATGATCGCCCGCCGTCGGGCCTTGATCGTGCCTCGCCACCTCGACCCGCTGGAGGACGCGGTCGACGGTCGGCGCCATCCGCTCGAAGAAGGGCTTGGGATAGAGCCCGACCCAGAAGGCGGCGACAATCAACGGGATCAGGGTCCATTGCTCGCGACGATTGAGATCCTTCAGGTCCTTGTTCTTCTCATTCGACAGTTCGCCGAAGAAGACCCGCTGATACAGCCACAGCATGTAGGCCGCACCGAGGACGATGCCGGAAGCGGCGAACAGGGCCCACACCCACGAGTGGTTGTAAGCGCCGATGAGGATCGTGAACTCACCGATAAAACCGTTCAAGGTCGGCAGTCCGATCGACGACATGGTGAGGATCAGGAAGAAGGTCGCATACAACGGCATGACCTTGGCCAGGCCACCGTACTCGGCAATCATCCGATTGTGCCGGCGCTCGTAAACGATTCCGACGAGGAGGAAGAGCGCGCCGGTGGAGACACCGTGGTTGAGCATCTGCAGGATCGAGCCCCGCAGACCGGCATCGTTGAGGGCAAACATGCCGAGCATGACGAAGCCCATGTGGCTCACCGACGAGTAGGCCACCAGCTTCTTCATGTCCTTCTGGGCCATCGCCACCAATGCGCCGTAGACGATGGCGATGATCGCCAGAACGCCGATCCAGCCAACCGCTTTGAGGGTGGCGTCGGGCAGCAACGGCAGCGAGAAGCGAATGAAGCCGTAGGTCCCCATTTTCAGGAGGACCGCGGCCAGGATGACCGAACCCGCGGTCGGCGCTTCGACGTGGGCATCCGGCAACCAGGTGTGGAACGGGAACATCGGCACCTTAATGGCGAAGCCGACGAAGAAGGCGAGGAACACCCAGAACTGGACCTCGGGCGGAATCTGCGGCGCAATGGTGAAAAGGTGCGGAATCGAGAAGGTCGCGGCATGGTCGAGGCCCTCGAGTCCGATCGCGGCCAAACCGGTGGAGTTGAAGAAATACAGGGTCAGGATGCCGACCAGCATCAGTACCGAGCCGACAAGGGTGTAGAGAAAGAACTTGATCGCCGCGTACAGCCGCCGCGGTCCACCCCAGACGCCAATCAGGAAGTACATGGGGACGAGCATGACCTCCCAGAAGACGTAGAAGAGGATGAAATCGAGCGAGCAGAAGACGCCGAGCATACCGGTCTGCAGCAGCAGCAGAAAGACGTAATACTCCTTCTGGCGCTCGGTGATGGCGGTGAATGAGCAGTAGACCGCAATGAAACCGAGCAGGGTCGTCAGCAGGATCAGTAGAACCGCGAACCCGTCCACCCCGAAGAGATACTGGACGCCCACCGACGGGATCCACTGCAACTGGGTCGCGAACTGAAACTCCGCGCCGTCGGGTTTGTAGAGAAACCACAGCGGGATCGAGATCGCGAAGTCGACGCCCACCACCAACGTCGCCCAGACCTTGAGCGCAGTGGAGTTCTCCTTGTTGATGAAGAACATCATCAACAGCGCGCCCGCCAGCGGCAGGTAGCAGATCAGGTTGAGAAGCCAGCCGTATTGAAAGTCCATCATCGTCCCCTAGTTCAATTTGAAGAGGTAATAAACCGCGAGCAGGATCGCCGCACCAAAGACCATCACCATCGCGTAACCCTGGGCGAAACCGACCTGGAGCTTTCGGAACCAGCGGCTCGCCACGTCATAACAGGTTGCGATCAGGTTGACCGCGCCATCGACTACCCGCAGATCGAAAATCCCTGAAATGAAGGATGATCCGACGGTCGTCAGCGCAGTGCCGTTGACCGCACCGTCAACTACGCGTGCGTCGAACTCCCACAGCAATCGCGAACCCTTGACCGTGCCGGAGATCACGGTGGCGCCGTAGATCTCGTCCATCCAATACTTGTTGAGCAGCAGCTTGTAGGCGAGCGGGAAGTGCTCGGCCAATCGCTGCGGCCGCACGAGAGCCTCTGTACCCATGTAGAAGCGGTACGCGAGCCAGATTCCAAAACTGGCGACCGCCACCGACAACACCACCAGTCCCCATTCGAGACCGAAGCTGACTGCGTGGTGGCTGACGTCGTGGCCGCCTTCCGCGGCGTGACCGATTGGGAGCAGGATCGGCTCCAGGAAACGCTCGACGAGGTTCCACTCGGGGTGGTGGAAGAGCTTGCCCGGGACCCCGACGAGGCCGCCGAAGATCGACAGCACGCCCAGCACCACCAGCGGCATGGTCATCGTCCACGGCGATTCGTGGAGATGGTGCGCCGCCTCCTCGCCGCCGCGAAACTCTCCGTGGAAGGTCATGAAGACGAGCCGGAACATATAGAAGGCGGTCAGCACTGCGCCCACCATGCCGAGGATCCAGAGCACGTAGTAGGCCGACCCGAAGCGGTTGAGATCGGAGGCACCGGCCTCGAAGGCCTTGAACAGGATCTCGTCCTTGGAGAAGAAGCCGGCGAAGATCGGGATCCCGGAAATCGCCAGGGTCGCGACCAGGAAGGTCCAATACGTCGTCGGCATGTGCTTTTTGAGGCCGCCCATCTTGCGGATGTCCTGCTCGCCGCCGCAGGCGTGAATCACCGATCCCGAGCCGAGGAAGAGGCAGGCCTTGAAGTAGGCGTGGGTCAGAACGTGAAAGATCGCGGCGACAAAGGCGCCAACGCCGGCGCCGAGAAACATGTACCCGAGCTGTGACACCGTCGAGTACGCCAGCACCTTCTTGATGTCGTTCTGGACCAGGCCGATGGTGGCGGCAAAGATCGCAGTCAGTCCGCCGACGATCGCCACCACCAGCATGGCGGTCGGGCTCAGGCGGTAGATGACGTTGCACCGCACCACCATGTAGACGCCAGCGGTAACCATGGTCGCGGCGTGGATCAGGGCCGACACCGGGGTCGGGCCAGCCATGGCGTCGGGCAGCCAGACATAGAGCGGGATTTGGGCCGACTTCCCGATCGCGCCGACAAAGAGCAACAGGCCGATCAACGTTGCGGCCGACGCGAAATGCTCGGGGTGGGCCGCCGCCGCCGGGAAAAACTCGGTGAACTCGAGGGTCCCGAAGACCATGAAGGTGGCGAAGATGGCGAGCAAGAAACCCCAGTCGCCGATGCGGTTGACGATGAAGGCCTTCATGCCCGCGGCCGCACACCAGTCCTTTTCGAAATAGAAACCAATCAGCAGGTAGGAGCAGAGGCCCACACCTTCCCAACCGACGAAGAGAACCGCCAGATTCGAGCCGAGCACCAGCACCAACATCGAAAACATGAAGAGGTTGAGGAAGGAGAAGTAGCGCGCGTATGCCCGGTCGGACTCGTCGTGCATATAGCCGATCGAGTAGACGTGGATCAGGAAGCCGACAAAAGTCACGAAGAACACCATCAGCGCCGACACCGCATCGAGCTGGAAGGAGGCCGCGATGTCGACCTCGGCAAGGCTTCCATCGAGGATGCGGAGCGAACCGCCCTGGATCCAGCTATAGAGCCGGACGACGTGGGTGTGGTGGATTCCGAGATCGAGGATCCACTGCACGATGGCCGCCCACCCCAGCAACCAGGCGAGGCCGGATCCGAGGAGCGCGACCCCGTGCGTGACCGATTTCTTCAGCCCCAGCCGGTTGGAAACGAATCCATTGCAGATCGCCCCGAGCAGGGGGAGGATCGGGATCAACCAGATCAAGTCGTAGAACTTCATCCCGTCAGCCCCCCATCTCGTCGGCCTCTTCGAGGGCCACCGTGTCCTTGAGACGGACGAGGGCGATGATCAATCCGAGACCGATCGCCGCCTCGGCGGCGGCGATGGTGATCACAAACATCGCAAGCACCTGGCCTGCGAGATCTCCAAGCCGGAAGGAAAACGCGATCAGATTGACGTTGACGGCGTTGAACATCAGCTCGAGCGACATCAGTACGGTGATGAAGTTGCGCCGGACCATGAGCCCGACGACGCCGATGCACAGGAGGATCAGCGAAAGAGCAACGTAGTGGGTGGCCCCGATCACGGCTCCACCTCCTCCCCCGCCCCGGCAAGGGCCGCATCGCGCCGACCGAAGACAATAGCGCCGATCATCGCCACCAACAGCACGACCGACACGACCTCGAAGGGCACCAGGTATTTCAAGTAGAGGAGCCAGCCGACCGCCTCGGTGTTACCGATCGCCTCCCCGTCGACCGCTGTCATCGCGGCTGCGCCACCATCGCCCGCGGCCATCGACCCGAGCAGGATGCCGATCGCAATCAAGCAGCCGAGAACGACGCCGGCAAGCACCGCCAGCGGCGCCAGGCCGGAGAGGAAGACCTTTCCCGGCCCGAGGTCCTTGATCCTCGCCAGCATGATGACGAACAGGTAGAGAACCATGATGCCGCCCGCATAGACCAGCACCTGCACCGCGGCCAGGAACTCGGCGTGGCTCATGACGAAGAGCACCGCCACCATGAGGAAGGTCAGCAGCAGCGAGACGGCAGCGTGCACCGGGTTGCGAAGGGTCACGACCCCGACCGCCGCGGCCACGGTGATGGTCGCAACCACGTAGAACAGAATGGCGCCGAAGTTGGCTACCAAGAAGTCCATCAGCTCGCTCCTCCGTCGGCCGCCTCGTCTGAGCTCACCGGTTTCGTCTCCAGCTTCTTCATCGGCGAGGACGGGTCCTGACCATCGATCGGCAGCACAACACCCGGGAACGCGTTGAGCCCGTCCCAGTTCGCGAGCCGCTCCTTGGTGTAGTAGAGGCGCTCGTTGCGCTCATACACCGTGCCCTCATAGCTCTTGGTGGTCAGCCAGATCGCTTTCGGTTCGGTCGGGCAGGCCTCCTCGCAGAGGCCGCAGAACATGCACCGTTTGATATCAATGTCGTAGCGGTCGATGACCTTCTTCTTCTTTTTCTTCTCTCCAACGATCTCGACCTCGGTGTGGTCGGCGATGAAGATGATGTCGATGGGGCAGGCCCTGGCGCAGAGGTGGCAATCGATGCAGCGCTCGATATCGTAGCCGAACATTCCGCGGAAGCGGTCCTTCGGCTCCATCTTCTTCTCCGGGTACTGGATGGTTTCTTTTTTCCGGAACAAGTAGCCGCCGGTCACGCTCATCCCGCCGAAGAGGTCGGAGGGGATCAGCCGTTGTACGAAATCACCAAAGCTCATGAATTCATCCCTTCAGGAGCAGCACGCCCAGGGCCACGAGAGCGATGTTGGCCAGTGACAGCGGCAACAACCACTTCCAGCCGACCCGCATCAGCTGATCGAACCGGTAGCGGGGAAAGGTGCCGCGGAACCAGATATAGACAAAAATGAAAGCCAGTACCTTGCCGGCGAACCAGAAGACCGGCGGAATGACATCGAGGAAGGCCAAGATCTCCAGATTCGGGAACGGCCGCAGCCAGCCGCCGAAGAAAAGAATCACCGCCAGCGACGACACCACCATCATGTTGATGTACTCGGCGAGGTAAAACATCGCGAACCGCATCCCCGAGTACTCGGTGTGGAAGCCGGCGACCAGCTCGGCCTCTGCCTCGGGCAGATCGAAGGGGTTGCGGTTGTTTTCGGCAACGCCGCAGATGAAGTAGATGCCGAAAGCGAGGATGCCCGGGAAGATGAACCAGAGACTGGCATCGCGTTGCGCCTCGACAATGCCGACCAGCGACAGCGTACCGGCCATCAGGAGCACCGAGACGACGGCAAACCCCATCGGCACCTCGTAGGAGACCATCTGCGCCGCCGAACGTAGGCCACCCATCAGCGAAAACTTGTTGTTCGAGGCCCAGCCACCGAGGATGATGCCGTAGACGCCAACCGAGGACACCGCCAGCACGAAGAGAATGGCGATGTTGATGTCAGCCAGGAATGGCGTGATTGAGGTCCCGGCCACGGTGAAGGTCTCACCCCACGGGATCACCGCCCACACCAAGATGGCAGGCGCAAAGATCAGGATCGGCGCGAGCATGAAAACAAAGCGCTCGGCGCGGCCAGGCACCAGATCTTCCTTGACGAGCAGCTTGAGCCCGTCCGCAATCGGCTGCAACCACCCCTTCGGTCCGACGCGATTGGGGCCGATACGCACCTGCATGTAGGCCAGGATCTTGCGCTCGGCAAACGTCAGGTAGGCCATGGTCAAAAGCAGCACGGTCAGGATGACGACGCCCTTGATCAAAGGCAGGCCGACGTAGACCATCAGAGGGTCGTTCATCGGTCGATCTCCCCGAGCACGATGTCGAGGGTGCCTATGACGGCCACGAGATCGGCCACCAGGTGACCCTCGACCATCGCCGGCAGCATCTGCAGGTTGATGAATGACGGCGGTCGCACCCGGCAGCGGTAGGGAGCGGTCGCCTTTTCGGTGGTCACGATGAAGTAGCCGAGCTCACCCTTGGGCGCCTCGACCGAGCCGTAGACCATTCCCGCATCCTTCGCCCGCAGGACTTTGGGGACCCTGGCCATGTACGGTCCGTCCGGCAGGCGATCGAGACACTGGCGGAGGATCCGTACCGACTGCCGCATCTCCTGCATCCGCACCAGGTACCTATCGTAGGTATCGCCCGTCTTGCCGATCGGGATCTTGAAGTCGATTTCGTCGTAGCGATCGTAAGGGAAGATCTTCCTGATATCCCATTGCACACCAGACCCGCGGAGAGGTGGTCCGGTGAGGCCCCACTCGATGGCTTCCTCGGCTGAGACGACGCCGATGCCGATCGTGCGTTGCTTCCAGATCCGGTTCTCGGTCAGCAGGTTTTCGTATTCGTCGATGTGGGAATTGAAGCCGTCCACCAGCTCCGAGCATCGATCCAGCCATCCGTCCGGGAGCTCGAAGGGAACGCCGCCGATCTTCATTGTGTTCAGCGTCAGTCGGGCACCACAGTACTCCTCGAAAAGGTCGAGGATCGCGTCGCGCTCGCGGAAGGTGTAGAAGAACGGCGTAATGGCGCCGATGTCGATCGCGTGAGTCGCGAGCCATACCAGATGCGACGCCAGGCGCTGCAGTTCGGCGAGGATCATCCGGATGTAGGCTGCGCGCGGCGGAATCGTGATGCCGAGCAGCTTCTCCATGGCGACGCAGAAACCCTGGTTGTTGGTCGCCGCCGCCACATAGTCCATCCGATCGGTGTGCGGGATGCACTGCGGGAAGTCCATGGTTTCGAAAAGTTTTTCGGTACCACGGTGGAGGTAGCCGATGATCGGTTTGGCCTCCATGATCTTCTCGCCGTCGAGCTTTATCTTGACTCGCAGCACGCCGTGAGTCGCCGGGTGCTGGGGACCGAAGTTAATCTCCATCTCCTCGACGTCGAAGAGGGACCTTTCGGGATCGGTCATTCCGCACCCCCTGCTTCTTCGTCCGCCTCTTCAGCCTGCGGACCGCCTCCGGGCGGGTAGACGTCGGGGTAGATGGCGGCGCCGGTATCGATGCCCTCGATCGGGAAGTCCTTGCGCAGCGGGTGGCCGTTGAAACCCTCCCAGGTCAAGATGCGCTCGAGACCGGGGTGGTCGGAAAAGACAATTCCGAAAAGATCGTAGACCTCGCGCTCCATCCAGTTGGCAGTCTTCCAGACCTCGGTCACGCTCTGAATCGGTACGTCCTCTGCGACGACCGTGTGCAGCCGGAGTCGCTTCGAGTCGTCGAATCGGTGCATCCAGTAGAACACGTCAAAACGGCCCTCTGCGCGCTCCGGCCAGTCAACGGCGGTGAGGTCGACGAGGAACTTGTAGTTGCAGGTGTTCTTGAAAAACCGGCAGATTTCGACGATGCGGTCGGCGGGGACGGACAAGGTCACCTCACCGGCATAACGGTCAGCCGCCAGCACGACGCCGGGCACCTGGCCACCCAATGCCACCGCGTCCGAATCGTCGGACGCGTCCTCGTGCGCGGGCGGAACCGGTTTTTCTTCCCACGGGTCCTTGGGCTCGGCTTCCTCGGACTCCTGTTTTCGTGCGGCAGCCCTGGCCTTCGCCTCGGCGATCTTGGCCACCTTCTCCTCATCGGACAGGGGCTGCTTCTCTTTCTTCTCTTCCGACTCGGGCGCGGTGGCCTGATCCGGTGCCTTCTGGTCCCCGACCGGGGCCTCTTCGGGTGGTGTGGTGGGCTTGTCGTCGCTCATCGTTTCACCTCAAGAGGCCCGGGGGCGGGCGATGGTTTCGCGGTCGATCTTGCGCTGCAGTTGCATCAGGCCGTAGAGGAGCGCCTCGGGCCGAGGTGGGCAACCCGGTATATACACGTCAACCGGGATGATGCGGTCGACCCCCTGGGTCACCGCGTAGGTCTTGTAGGGACCGCCGCATGTTGCACAGGAACCCATGGCAAGCACCCACTTGGGATCCGCCATCTGCTGATAGAGGCGTTTGACCATCGGCGCCATCTTTTCGGTCACCGTGCCGGCGACGATCATCATATCCGCCTGGCGCGGCGAGCCGCGGAAGACCTCGGCACCGAAGCGCGCCATGTCGTAACGCGGGTCGAGCACCGCCATCATTTCGATGGCACAGCACGCGAGGCCGAACTGCATCGGCCACAGCGACGAACGCCGGGCCCAGTTGAAGACTGCGTCGTAGGTAGTGGTGATGATGTTCTTGGAGAACCGTTCTTCGATCAGGCCCATTCGAGAGCCCCCCTTCGCCATGCGTAGAGATAGCCCACGAGGAGGATGGCCAGGAAGACCATCATCTCGACGAACCCGAAGAGCGCGAGCTTTTCGAAAATCACCGCCCACGGGAACAGGAAGATCGTTTCCACGTCAAAGACCACGAAGAGCACCGCGATCACGTAGTAACGGATCGAAAACCGCTTGTCGAGCGCGAATGATGTTGCCTTCACCCCGCACTCGTAGGGCTCGGCCTTTACCGGATCGTAGGATCCGAACCGCACCACCTTTGCAACCAGCAAGATGATGATCGGTACGGAGATAGCGACCAGGGCGAAGATCAGGATCGGGACGTAGTGGTCCATACCCCTCCTCCAGTCGGGCGCGATCATTCTAACGGTGCAGCACCGCTTGTCAATAAATTCACAAGCTGGGAACGAGTCTCCAAAACAGATCCTTGCATTTGTTTCACAGAGCCTGGCGTTCACGCCGGTTGGCCGTCGATGATGGTCGCCAGATCCGGGGCTCATGCCCGTTGGCCGTCGATGATGGACGCCAGACGCCAGATCCGGGGCTCACGCCCCGGGCTATCCATCTGTCGCCCCCTCCGGGGGCTCTCTTTTTCTTGCTTTCGTGTACCCCTGGGGCTGCGCCCCGGGCTAATCGTCTGTCGCCGCTCCGCGGCTCCGATTTGTTCGCAGATTGGAGCGCCGGAGGCGCAGCACATGTTTAGCCTGGGGCGTGAGCCCCAGGAACGGAGGCCCAACAAGATCTCCAGCCGCGGAGCGGCGACAGATTCAACTCAGGAGGTTGCGCCCGTCGAAGCCGATGCCGTGTCTTGTGAGCAGCATCTTCAATTCGTCATCGAACGATCGGACCCGATGATGTCTCTCCTGGTTCCGGACATATTGGGCCACCGATGACACGACCGATTCGCTGACCGAGAACGCTCCATACCCGCGCTGCCATCCGAACTTCATGTCCGTGGCGCGCTCGTTCATCCATTTCGACGAGCTCGCTTTGACCTTGCACACGAAATCCGCTACGCACATATCGGTCGGCAGTCGCACAACAAGGTGTGCATGGTCCGGCATCCCCCCAATTGCGATGACGGTGGCGCCCAACCCTTTGATGACGCCCCCGATGAAAGGGAAAACGCGTTTGCGCACCCTTCTGGTTAGCAACGGAATACGATTCTTGGTGGAAAACACCACGTGCACCGAGAGGTTGCTGAATGTGTCCGACATATCACTCTCCGTTTTTCTGTCGCCCCCTCCGGGGGCTCTCTTTTTCTTGCTTTCGCGTACCCCCGGGGCTTGCGCCCCGGGCTAATCGTTTGTCGCCGCTCCGCGGCTCCGATTTGTTCGCAGATTGGAGCGCCGGAGGCGCGGCACATGTTTAGCCTGGGGCGTGAGCCCCAGGAACGGAGGCCCAAAAAGATCTTCAGCCCCAGAGGGGCGACAGATTCTGTTCCCATCGCGAATCCCTCACGAGCCCTTCCAGTCACCCACCGCAGTGACCCTGGCGGCAGGATCGCGGTCGAGACAGCGGTAGGCAATGGCCTCGGCAAGATGGATCGACGAGATCTGCTCCTCCCGCGCGAGGTCGGCGATGGTGCGTGCCACCCGCAGGATGCGGTGGTAGGCCCGCGCCGACAGGCCGAGTCTGCGGCTCGCGTGGTCGAGCAGCCGGCGACCGTCGGCATCCGGCCTCGCCCACCGGCGAATGGCTTCCGCCTCCATCTCGCCGTTGCAGTGGGGGCCCGCGGTCCCGTACCTCGGCGCCTGCCTCCTCCTCGCCTCCGCGACCCTGCAGGCTACGACCTCGGAGGCTTCGCCGCGACGATCGGCAGACAGTTCCCGCCATGGCACCGCAGGCACGATCACCTGCAGGTCGAGGCGATCGAGCAGCGGTCCGGAGAGGCGGGCACGGTAGCGCTGCACCGCCGGCGGCGTGCAATCGCACTGGCGGCGATCATCGCCCAGATAGCCGCACGGGCACGGGTTGGCCGCCGCCACCATCTGAAAGCTGGCCGGAAATTTCAGCGTCGCTTGCGCTCGCGCCACCGTCACCTGACGGTCCTCCAGCGGTTGGCGCAGGGCCTCGAGCACGTCCCGTCGAAACTCGGTTAGCTCGTCGAGGAAGAGCACGCCGTTGTGCGCGAGCGAGGCCTCGCCGGGCTGCGGACTCGCACCGCCGCCGATGAGCGCGGCCGCTGACGTGGTGTGGTGGGGGGCACGAAACGGCCGCCGCGAAAGCAGGCCCGAGGGGCGCGACACCCGGGTCGAGACCGAGTAAACGCAGGTCGTCTCGAGGGCTTCCTCTGAACTCAAGGGCGGCAGGATCCCTGGCAGCCGTCGCGCGAGCATCGACTTTCCAGCTCCGGGCGGTCCCATCAAGAGAAGGTGGTGACCCCCGGCCGCCGCCACCTCGAGGGCCCTTCGCGCCTGCTCCTGGCCGATCACGTCGGCGAGGTCGGGAAGCCCGGCGGCCACGGCTCGAGGATCGAGGTCAGTCGGGATCAATGCCTTTGGAGGGGACCCGTCCCTGACATAACGCACCACCTCGCCGAGGGTCGCCGCCCCCACTACGCGGATCCCTGAGACCACCCGACCCTCGTTGGCGTTCGCGGCCGGTACAACCACCTCGCCGAAACCCCTCTCCCGGGCCGCAAGCACGATGGGCAAAACCCCGCGTACCGGTTGCAGTCTCCCTTCCAGGGACAGCTCACCGAGCAGCAGGCGGTCGCCAAGAGCCTCCGGGGGGACATCGCCGGTGGTGGCGAGGAAGGCCATCGCCATCGGCAGATCGAGTGCGGCGCCTTCCTTGCGCTGATCGGCCGGCGCCAGATTGATCACCACGTTGGCCGGCTCCGAACGCCGGCCCAGATGCCGGATAGCGGCAAAGATCCGCTCACGCGCCTCGCGAACCGCGGTGTCCGGCAACCCGACAACGGTCACCGAAGGCTGCTGAGAGCGGATCCGATCCACCTCGACCGTTACGAACAAAGCATCCACGCCGCGCGGCGTGGCAGAATACGCCTTCGCCAGCATAGTATTCTCCTGAATTGTCAGCGTGGAACGGGATCAGCATCGCACCGTCGAGGATTCTCGTCAAGCGCAGCCCTGATCTCGACACAGCCTGATTCATCGGGAACGGGGACGGGAATGAATTGCATTAGCGGCGCGTAGTCGTTTTCAGGGAGCTCAAGCCACTTGGTGGTAGAATCTCCTTGACTGTCGAAACCTGGGGGCGTACTGGGTTTGACGGGGAACTATTTCGGTCGTCGGCAGCGTGTCGAGGGCCATCCGCTCGTAAAACGGGTGGAGGCAACTACAACTGCCGATAACAACTACGCTCTGGCTGCGTAAGTAGCCACGTCCTTCCCGAGGCTCGGCCCGTTGGTCTGGGATGGACGTTGTTAGACGGGCTGGGTTGCCGTCGCGCCCGACGGCGGTGACCGAGATTTTTCGGGCTGGCCTCGAGGAAGGTTGCCAGCTAACTGACCACGAGGCGAGATAAAATAGCCGGCTGCACACGGAGAAACCGGCGACCGAAGTTCCTCGGACGTGGGTTCGATTCCCACCGCCTCCACCAGAGATCTCGAAAGAGCCGCCCTCCGGGCGGCCTTTCTCGTCTCTGGTTCCGGCTCAAAGAATCTCACCTTCGGTTACTCGTCGCCTCCGGCCTACCGGCCTACGGCGCCGGTGCCCCGCCGAGATGAGCGGGTGGCCCTACGCCAACCTCCCACCCTCTTCGACCCCCCTTGGCTCGGGCCACAGCCGCTCCCTTCGGCGTGGTCGATTCCCACCGCCTCCACCAAATCCCGTCCTCAATCCGTTGGATTGAGGACGGGATTTGTGGCGTACAATAGAATCGCCGTGACAGGGACTCGGGCGGGGTTTCAAAACACCTGCAGCCAGGTCCACCACAATTCACAACGCCACTGGGGCTCACGCCCCAGGCCGGTCCGGGCGCCGTGGCGCAGGCCGGGACGGAGTCTCCAGGTATCTGATGCGAACAATTCAGCTCATTTTCATCACGCTGGCTCTCGGCGCAGGTCTGCTGCCGGCCCAAGATTACGACCGTACCTTCGAGTTCCACTTCGATCAACAAGCCATTGTTGTGCCCAAATTCGGTCCAAAAGTGGAGGCGTTGCCAGTCCTCGAGCTCCTGGGAGCCGAGGCCAGGTTCTCCCCGGCCGCCGGCACCTACGGCGTGGTTTATGGCGAGCACACTATCCAGTTCGCAGTTGACCACAAGGTCCTGCTCGTTGATGGCAAGCTGCGGGAAGCGCGCGAGGTCCCGAGCGCCTCGCCAGGCGGCGTCGCCGTCTCATTGACCTATCTCGAACGGTGGCTCCTGAGCCCGCTCGGCTTCCACCTCGAGCCTATCCCGCGCGGATATCGTATCGTTCGCGGCTCCCGCTTTGCCGATCCCGTGTCGGTACGTCCGGTGGCCGCCGACTTCGGGACCACAACCACGCTGGTGCTCTCGCTCAACCGCGACGCTGCCGTCGAGGTCGAGGAGACCGAACCGGGGACGATCACAATTCATTTCGACGACGCCACGCCTCAGCTCGACGGCAGCGTGCCCTTCCGGTCAGGTCGGGTGCGCTCTCTGACCAGCAATGAACAGAGCGTGCTCGTCAAGCTGGCCCCAGGCATCGGATTGATCTCGTGGCACCCGCTGGAGACCCCTCCCCGGGTAACGATCGAGCTCGGGCCGGCGCGACCGACGCCGACGCCCGCACCGGCGCGCGCGCCTGTCGTAACGAGCAGGGGGCCTCAACCAGTGGTCATCGATCCCGGCCATGGAGGCGACGACGTCGGAGCCCGGTCACCGGCCGGCGTGACGGAAAAGGAGGTCACTCTGGCGGTTGCGCGCCGTCTGGCCCGCGTTCTCGAAAGTCGCGGGCGTGCGGTGAGGCTGACTCGTGACGGCGATCAAGGCCGAGCTCTGACCGACCGCACCGCCCTCGCCAACCGGCTCGATGCAACGGTCTTCATTTCGCTGCACGCCAACGCCTCCACAGTGGCGTCCGTTGCCGGCGCAGAAACCTATTACATGAGCCTCGACGGCGCCAGCGACGAGGCTGCCGCCGCCACGGCGGACCTCGAAAACCGTGCTGGATTATCGTCGGAAGACCGCTCTCCCCTCGACCTGATCCTCTGGGACCTGGCTCAGGCCGATGTCCTCAACGAGAGCTCCAGGTTGGCGCTGGCGGTCCAGGGTCGTCTCAATGCGCGCCTCGGCCTCCGCGACCGCGGCGTCAAACAGGCACCATTCGTGGTCCTCACCGGGGCCACGATGCCGGCGATTCTGGTCGAGATCGGCTTCCTTTCCAACCCCTCCGAAGCGGAGCGGCTCACCGCGCCCGAGAACCAACAGCAGCTGGCTGAGGCCGTCGCAGCCGGCATCGAGGATTTCCTGGGGCGCTGATGAACTGGCGGGTGGCCCTGATCGCTTTGGCGGCCGTCGCCGCGGTCGCGCTGCTGACCTGGCTGCTCCAGGGAGGCAAACCACCGATCGAACAGGCGGAGGTTCTCGATCTCGTAGAGCTGCCGACGCCGACGCCGGCGCCTGAACAACGCGTCATTCTGCTCTTCACAGGCGGTGATGGCATGCTCCACCCAGAGCTCCGGTCGGTGCCGCTGCCTGACGAGGTCCACGAACGGATTCGGGTGGTGATGCGTGAACTGCTCGCGGGTCCGAGATCGGCCCCTCGCCTGTCCCCGCTGGTCCCGTACCAGGCCTCCCTGGAGGCGGTCTTCGTCGACGAAAACGGAAACGCCTACGTCGACCTCACCGCACCCCCGGAGCCGCTCTCCGGTTCGAGCACCGAGCTGATGCTCGCCTACGGGGTTGTCAATTCGATCATCCTCAACTGCCCCGAGATCTCGGCGGTGCAAATCCTCTTCGGCGGCCACGAGGTCGAAACCCTGACCGGCCACCTCGACCTGTCGCGGCCTCTTGTCCTCAACAAACGCTTCATCGCCGCGTCATGAGTTTAAATCCGGTGAGATATGCGGGTTAACTCCGGCCCCATCGGAATATTCGACTCCGGGGTTGGCGGATTGACCGTTTTGCAGGCCTTGAGCGAGCGCATGCCCGGAGAGCAGTACCTCTACCTCGGTGATACCGCGCGCCTCCCCTACGGGACAAAGACCGAGACGACGGTGCGGCGCTACGCACTCAACGCAGCTGCCCATCTCGCCCGCCACGACGTCAAGCTGCTGGTGGTCGCGTGCAACACCGCGTCCTCATACGCCCTCGACGCCGTCGCCGCCGCGTCGCCGGTGCCGGTTGTCGGGGTCGTCCAGCCCGGCGTCCGTGCCGCCCTCCTCACCGGCGCCGGCCGCATCGGTGTCATTGGCACCGAAGGCACCATTCGTTCGGCTGCCTATCAGAAGGCACTCGCCGGTCTCGGGCCCACAATCGAGGTGCGGGCAACGGCCTGCCCGCTGTTCGTGCCGCTGGCTGAGGAGGGTTGGGGCGATCATCCCGTGACCGACCAGATCGCCCGCCACTACCTGCAGCCTATCCTCGAGTGGGGCGCCGAAACCCTGATCCTCGGCTGCACCCACTACCCGTTGTTGCGGCCGTCGCTGGGCAGGGTTGTGGGGCCGGATATCCAGCTCGTGGACTCGGCCACGGCGGTGACCGACGCGGTGGTCGGCGACCACGCCGAGCTCATAGACACCTCGCACGGCGAAACCGGTGACGTCCACATCCAGCTCACCGACGCCTCCGACCACTTCCTGCGTATCGCGTTCGCCATTCTCGGGCGGGAGCCTGAACATCTCGATGTCGTCGACATCGACAGCGCGGCATAGGGCCGATACCAGATACCAGACGCCAGATGCCAGATGCCGGCAAACAGAACGTGATCTGCGCGGATGGGTGGGCGGATCTGGTATCCGGAATCCGGAATCCAAAATGCGCAACGGTCTATACTCTTTCCCCAACAAGGAGACGCCCATGCGACCCGACGGACGCCAGCCGCACGAGATCCGCCCCATCACCATCGAGCCCGACTTCATTCGCTACCCAGAGGGCAGCGTCCTCTATCGCGCCGGCGACACGGTGGTGCTGTGTAACGCCAGTGTGCTCGACTACACGGCGCCCTTTCTCCGTGGGTCGGGCGAGGGCTGGGTCACGGCGGAGTACGCCATGCTGCCACGGGCGACCGACACTCGTACGGAACGAGAGGTCAAGAAAGGGCGGCCGAGTGGGCGTTCCCAAGAGGTCCAGCGCCTCATCGGCCGCTCGCTGCGAGCCGCGGTCAACCGGGGGGAGATCGGCGAACGCACCATTGCCATCGACTGCGACGTTCTGCAAGCCGACGGCTCGACCCGCACCGCCTCCATATCCGGCGGCTGGATATCCCTGGTCCTCGCGCTCGGACGCATGCACGAGCAGGGGATTCTCAGTGAGTGGCCGCTGACAAACCAGATCGTCGCCATCGCGGTGGGCTTGGTGAACGGCGAGCCTCGCGTCGATCTCGATTATGGTGAGGATTTCGACTGCGATGTCGATCTCAACCTGGTCTTTACCGGAACCGGGCGGCTGATCGAGATCCAGGGCACCGCCGAAGGTGAGCCGTTCTCGCGTGAACAGCTCGAGGCGTTGGTCGCCATCGGATGGCACGGTGCGGAGCAGGTGCTTGCCAAGCAGAGAGAGGTCGTGGAGCCGAGGTTGGAGGCGTTGGGGCTGAAGGCTCCCTGAAGGTCGTCTTCGAATGAGGAATGAGGAATGAGGAATTCCCACCCTCCCTCCCCAAAGATGTCCACGGGTGGGCGGGGATCATTCCTCATTCCTCATTGACTTCCTGGTGTCGCGCCATTGACACTTTGCGCTACCGAAACCTATACTCGCTCCCCGCCTTTGGGTGGTTGATCTTTGCAAAAAGTGAGTGGACTCCCAGTCGGGGTGTAGCGCAGCCTGGTAGCGCACCTGCCTTGGGCGCAGGGGGTCGGAGGTTCAAATCCTCTCGCCCCGACCATTTACACCTCACGCTGGATACCTCCGCCTGTAGCTCAGCTGGATAGAGCAACGGACTTCTAATCCGTAGGTCAGAGGTTCGAGTCCTCTCAGGCGGACCATTGACGCAAATCATCGTGGTGGGCGTAGCTCAGTTGGTAGAGCACAGGATTGTGGCTCCTGTGGTCGTGGGTTCGATCCCCATCGCTCACCCCACTTATTTCGCGCCCGTAGCTCAGATGGATAGAGCGATAGCCTCCGGAGCTATAGGTCACGCGTTCGAATCGCGTCGGGCGTACCATTCATCCTTGGCCTCCCTCATTGGGAGGCCTTTTCTTGGGTTCGACCTCACCGACAGCAGCGCCCCGTGGCCGTAGCCGAGGGGGTCGCCGCGAGGGCGGGTGGGAGGCGTACGGCCACGCGCTGATGGCGGGGAGTCACGACGCCCGAAGGGCGTCAGCAATCCAGTCGGGCGTACCATCAAAAGGCTCGCCTCCCAATCTGGGAGGCGTTTTTATTCAACCTCGCCAATCAGTTTGAATGCACCTTACTTGCTACAATCCGGGACGAGGAGGTCACTGTGACCCCAGACTCTCACAAACGTGGCCGCGGCAAGGTGGCTGCCGGCGCGCTTATCGTTGCGCTGGCGGCAGCATCGGTCGCGTGCCAAGGGCCCGCGGTCAAACCCAGCCCCGTGGACATTCTGATTATCACGATCGACACGCTGCGAGCCGATGCACTCGAACCATACGGCGCCGTCAACACACTCACCCCGAACATCGCGCGATTCGCAGAGGAGGGCGTCGTCTACGAATCGGCAACGACACCGATCACGGTGACCCGCCCCGCACACAGCTCGATCTTCACCGGGCTCTATCCGGATCAGCACGGGGTCCTGCACAACGGGTATGCGCTGCCTGAGGAACAACAGACCCTGGCTGAAGTCCTCAAGGGCCAGGGCTACCAGACGGGAGGATTTGTCGGTGTGCGATTCCTCGGCCCCGGGTCGGGCCTCGGGCAGGGCTTGGATATATTCGATGCGCCGGTCGAGCGAGCACAGCGCAGGGCAAACAAGGTCGTGGAATCTGCGGTCGATTGGCTCGAGAATGCCAATCCCGAAACCCCGGTCATGATCTGGGTCCACCTCTACGACCCCCACCTGAGCTACAATCCGCCGCCCGCCTTCAGGCGAGGGGTCGACTCCGAACTGTCCCGCCGCATCCCGTATATCAAATGGAACATCCTGCAAAAAATCGTTGCGGAGAACGACGGTGATGTTCCGGCAAAGGTGCTCGAACACGCGCGCCTCTTGTATCGCGGCGAGGTGGAGTACACCGATCAACAGGTTGGACGGCTTCTCCGCTCTTTCGACCGGCTACGTAAACGCTCACAATCGATGGTCGTTCTGACCGCGGACCACGGGGAGTGTTTCGAAAATGGGATCTACTTCACCCACCAGGACTGCCTCTGGGAGGGAACGGTCCGGGTGCCTCTGATCGTCCGCTATCCAGGGGGAATTGGCGCCGGCCTCAGGATCGACAACCGGGTCAGCAATCTCGATATCACCCCGACGGTGCTATCGGAGCTCGCATTGCCCGCACAACAGCCCATGCCCGGGCGGCCGCTGCAGGAGGTGATGGAGAGCCCGCGGGACCGATACGTCCTCATCCGCCCTCCAAAGGTCCGCTACCCCGACAAGGTCATCCCCCGCCGAAGAGTCATCAAGAGCGTGGCCCAGGAGCCTGTCGCCGAGCGTACAGACCCCCGCACCCGGGGAGTGGTCAGTCGGTGGTGGAAGTACCTCGGTGCACCGGGCTCCGAACAGCTCTTCCGCCTCCCCGACGAGATCAGGAACCTGGTAGACACTGATCCGGCGACTCTGAAGGAGCTGCTGCAAGCCCTCGAGGCAGAGCAGAGTCTGTATCCAGCCGGAGCCCCAGCACTAGAATCCGAAGACGCAGCGACTCTCGAGATGCTCGAGGCGCTCGGTTACGTGCAATAGAATGTTGAGTCGAAACACCTGTGTCGGGGCGTCCGCAGCGATCGCGATTCTGCTGAGTATTCACTGTCGGCCGGAGAGCGTGCCTCAGCAGCCCGACATCTTACTCATCACCATCGATACCCTTCGCGCCGACTCGCTCGAGCCCTACGGCGCACCGGACACGCTGACCCCGAACATCGCGCGTCTCGCCAGCGAGGGCGTGGTCTATGAGGCCGCGACGACTCCGATGCCATTGACGCGGCCCGCGCACGGTTCAATTCTCACCGGGCTCTATCCGGACCAGCACGGTGTGCTGACCAACCACCAGATCCTCCCCGACGAAATTGTCACGCTAGCCGAAATCCTCCTCGATGCGGGCTACCAAACGGCTGGATTCACGGGGATTCGTTTTTTGAACCAGGGGTCCGGTCTCGCTCAGGGATTCGTCGATTTTGATGCGCCGAAGGATAAGACCGAGAAGCCCCGAGCAGAAACCATCGTCGAAAGGGCAATCGAGTGGCTCGGCGCCGCGAATCAAGACATCCCGATCCTGCTCTGGGTCCACGTCTACGACCCTCATCAGCCCTATGATCCCCCTCGAGAATACCGCCGTGGGATCGACCCCGAAATCGAGCGCCGGATCCCGGCGATCCAGTGGAAGACCCTCAACGAGGTCGCAAAGATCAACAACGGGGATGTCCCTCGAGATGTCTTCGAGCTCGCACTCGACTATTACCGCGGCGAGGTGGAGTACACGGATTTCTGGGTCGGGCAGTTGCTGGAGAATTTCGATCGGCTCCGTCATTCACGCCGATCGATGGTCGTGGTCACCGCGGACCACGGCGAGTGCTTCGAAAACGGAATTCACTTCGAGCACGCGGACTGTCTCTTCGAGGGCGCCCTCCGGGTGCCTCTGATCGTCCGCTATCCGGACGGTGTCGGCGCCGGGCTGCGAGTGGACCGCCGCGTCAGCAACCTCGATATCACACCGACCGTGCTCCACGAACTCTCATTAGCGCCTCCCGAAGGTGTCGCCGGCTTGCCGCTCCAGGAAGACTTCAGCGAGCGGAGCCGTCCCTTCGTACTTGTCCGCGCGCCCGAGGTCCAAAATCCTGACCGCATTCCCTCTCGCCTCAGAATCATCCGCAGCGTCGACGGCGAGGCGGTCGCCCCGGCCACCGATCCGCGGACCCGGGGCATCGTCGATCGGCTGTGGAAGTACCTGTGGACGCCCGATTCGGAGCTGCTCTTTCGCCTTCCCGACGAACGGTTAGACAGGGCGGAGGCGGAGGCCGACGTTCGCGCATACCTGTTCGAGGCTCTCAAGGCAGAGATGTTGCGTTACCCGGCCAGAAGCGTTGCCCAGGAAGACCAGGACCCGGAGACACTCGAGGCGCTCGAAGCCCTCGGTTACGTGCGATAACGTGCACTCACGAGTGCCGGCCCTGTTTCGGGCCTGGCGTCACGCGCTTCAGGGTCTGTAGCAATACGCGGCCGGGCCCGGTCAGCCGGGTCATGAAAACGCCCTCACCGCCGAAGGCCATCCGCCGGCAGCCGGCTACGCCCTGAATGTCATAGTCGACCGACTCGGCAAAAGCCGCGAGGCTGCCCGTCGATACCAGCAACGCTTCACCCTCGGCAAGCTCCCGCTCGATAAAATCACCCGAGCCATGCACCAACACCGTCCCCGAGCCCGAGATGTGCTGTAGGAAGAGCCCGGCACCGCCGAAGAAGGCCGCCCCGGCCCGTTTGGCGACGCGAACGTCGATGTCGACCCTGGGCCCGAAGGCCGAAACAAAGGAACCTCGGGTCGTGATCACCGGCCCGCCATCGAGGTTCCAGGCAACGATCTTCCCCGGCTGATTGGCCGCCAGCGTGACACGTTGTTCGTCGGCCGATGCCTCAAGGTATGTCAGGGCAATGCCCTCTCCCGACATCATCCGCCGCGCCGCCCCGCTGGCCCCACCCGGCACCTTGAGAATCCAGCCGAGGCCGGGGTCGATGGCGACGATGGAGCCTTTGCTCGCCCAGCAGGTCTCGCCCTTCTCCAACCTCAGGTTTGCAACCTGGGCCAGCTCGCCGTGGATCGTGTACTGCATGTTCCTCCCCCTTAGCCCGCATATCTGACCAGATTCCTGTTGCGGACGCCGATGCACCGCACCCAACGGTGTTTTCTCGCCTCGGGGTGCTCGACGTGCCTCAAATACGCGCTCCGCGCCCCTCGGGTCGAAACCCCCCTGGGCACGTCACCTCGCCGCCCTCGCGACGAAACCCGGTGAGATATGCGGCCCAATCATCGTGTCACAGCAGACCGCTCTTCACATGCTCGTTATACTCCGCCTGTTGGAGGAAATTCCTGTTGTGACCGGGTTCGGATCATTCGAGCGGTATCTCTCGATACTGGAAGTCGAACAGGATGACCCTTCTCTCGACCACCTGCGCCGGTTGGTCCGGGCTCAGTTGATTCGGGTCCCGTTCGAGAACATCTCGAAGCTCTATCTGGAGAAGACGCGGAGCGCCTCGTACATCCCGAGTCTCGAGGAGCACCTCGAGGGCATCGAGAAATTTCATTTCGGCGGCACCTGTTACGCCAACAACCCCCACTTCGCGGACCTCCTGCGCCACTGTGGTTATGACGTCGATCTCTGCGGCGCCGACATGACCAGACCCGACGTGCACGTCGTCTCGGTCGTGCGACTCGAGGGTCGCGAGTACCTGGTCGACGTCGGCTACGGCGCGCCGTTCTTCGAGCCGATGGCGCGCGACCTCGACATCGAGCAGGAAATCGTGTTCGGCCGGAATCGGTACGTGCTCCATCCCCAGGATGGGCGCGGCCGGTCGCGCATGGACCATTACCGCGACGGCGATCTCATTCACGGCTACATCGCCAAACCCGAGCCGCGCAAAATCGAGCATTTTGACGAAGTCATCCGTCACTCATACACCGACGCGGCGACCTTCATGAATGTCGTCGTGGTCGAACGTTTCTTCCCCGATCGATCGCTGAGATTCCACAACTTCGACCTCACAGAATCTACGGGTCACGGCACAACGACTCACCGGTTCGCCAACAAGGAGCAGCTTGCTGAAGCCATCGAGCACCACTGCGGATTTCCTGGCGAGATCGTCCGAGAGGCGATCGTCGACATCGCCCTCGACTCCAATATCTACAGCTGATCCCCGCCTGGATTCGAAATCTCGCACACCGACCTGAGCTAAACTTGCGAACGAATGGCCTCCTGGACAGAGAACTCCTGCGCCCGAGCGCCGCAATTCGTGGCTGCTGTTTTGGAGGTGACGTTGATGGCGACGGGCTGCTTCACCAGCCATGTGCGAACGCCGTACACCGATGCCGGCGAAATCCAGGAACGCCGATCGTTCGAGACCGCGCCGGCATTCACATACAAGAAGACCGACGTGCCCTACACCAATCATCTCGAGGGCGCCGGCGCCACCTCGATGTACGAGCTTCGGCTCGTGGAGATCCCCTCCGTCGGCGACAACAATCAGAAGGACAACCTCGTCACCGCGAGGTACTACCGAAGCATCCTGCCGGGGGCGCACCCGCTGGTCATTGTCCTGCCCATCTGGGGTTCCTACACCTATCCACCGCGAAAATTCACCTCCAGCATCCAGCGGCACAGCAATGGCGCCGTTCATGTCCTCCACGTGCAGGGTGATACGCATCTCGCAGATTGGCCCGGGCTCGTCGCCGCCGCTGACGAGTCCGAGTTCCTCGAGCTGTGGCGCGAAGCCATCGAACGCCAGCGGGTCACCATCGTCGATACACGCCGGCTGATCGACTGGGCCGAGCAACGGCCCGAGATCGACGCCGGCAGGGTAGCGTTGATCGGCTGCAGCCTCGGCGCCATCGTCGCCGGAACCATCGCCACCCAGGAGCCCCGGCTCGCGGCCACGGTGACGGTCATGGGAGGCAGTCATCTCAATCTGGTGGTCGCCAACTGCGATGGCAGGCGAACCACCAGCGTGCAGGCGAAAGCGGCGGAGAGCTTCGGTTGGGACCGGAAAGAACTCGCGACCCGGCTCGAGCCGATCACGAGCGTCGTGGATCCGGCCAACTATCCCCATCGAGTCGATCCACGCCGAGTGCTGATCATCGAAGCCAACCGCGACAAATGCGTGCCCGAGAAATCGCGGGAGGATCTCTGGCTCGCGCTCGGCAAACCGGACCGCATCAGCATGAATTACGATCACGAGCCCGCGTTCTACTCCATGACCCCGCTCGGTCTCAGCTGGATGCGCCGGCGGATCTGGGAGTTCCTCGAGCCCCTGCTGCTCGAACAGCCGCTATTTCTACCCTCTTCGCGATAAAAGAGTTACCGTTTTCCGCGGAGCAGCATGTATCGACGCGTAGACAGCGGGGGTGAAACATGAAACTCAATGAGCCGCGCAGGTTCTTCTCACTGTGCGCAGCGCTCCTGATCGTTTTTGGTTGTGGTGGAGATCAGCCACCTATGGTGAGCATGGAAGAAGCCGGCTCACAAGCGAGGTCGTGGTGACCGGTCCGCGAACGCCGGAAGTTGAAAACCGAGGCGGAGACCGATTTGTGAGCGGACGGGCTCGCTGGCGGGCCAGAGCGCGCCTCATTTCGAAGGCATTAAGGACATGACGGTGAACCCAAGCACGGTGTTCGAACGGCGGTACTCCTGTCGTAGTTTCGATCCCTCCCCGCTCGATCAGGACACGCTGGAAGCGATACTCGAGGCGGCGCGATGGGCCCCGTCTGGCGGAAATCTGCAGCCGTGGCGCTTCGTGGTCGTGCTCGATCTCGATCGACGTCTGGGACTTGCCGCCGCGGCCCACGGCCAAGGTTTTCTTGGCCAGGCGCCGGCGGTGATCACGGTCTGCGCCGTGCCCGAGGAGAGTGTCAAGCACTACGGTCGGCGTGGTCGCGAGCTCTACTGCCTCCAAGACACTGCGGCCGCGGCTCAGAACATACTTCTCGCCGCCACCGAACAGAACCTTGGCAGCTGCTGGGTCGGGGCCTTCGACGAGGCGGTGGCCGCCCGCGTGCTCGAGTTGCCACGGAACTGGCGACCAGTGGCACTGATCGCCCTCGGCCGGCCAGCCCAGGCGGAGCCACGGCGCACACGCCGTTCGTTGAACGAGGTCGTGGTCTGGCGTTAGCCCGGTGCAGAAGATCGGTGCAGAAGCGGTATTCTGGGCCCACCGTGGATTCGTATCGAGGTGCACCGACCTGCATCAGCCGCGTCATTCTCACGGTCTTTGGTGCTCCTTATATCGTGTCTTCCCTGGTCCTTTTGGGCACGGCAATCTTGGGCGACGACGCGCCGGGTGAAAAGCTCGCCATGGTGATCGGCGCCATTGTTTTCGCCGGAGGAGGGCTCTTTCTGTGGGCTCCTGCGTTCCCTATTGTCGTCAACTGCATCATGCAATCCAACAACCGCGTCGTCCGGGCGATCCGGCCACTCGTTCCGCCACTTGCGATGGGAGGCATGGTCATCCTCATGGGAATGGTGCCAGTGCTGGCGGCGGACGGCATCATCCCGACTGACGATGCCTCCTGGCGCGCTCCCCGGTGGGTCGGCGGAATCGCAGCCGGTGTCTTCGTCGTTGCCGGCCTCTTCATACTCACCAAACCTACGGTGAACCACCTCGAACCACGGATGCAGAAGCAGATTGCAGGCCTCTTCCCGCTCCTCATCGTCAGCGGTCTCGCAGCGATTGCCGGCTGGGTGGCCTTCGGACCAGGCGAACGTCAGTTCTCGACCAACGCGTCAAACTGGTTCGTCGGGGTTTCGTGGGGCGGTGGCGAGCTCGTCGTGGGGATTGCCTTCGGACTCGGCGCGGTTGCCCTGATCGTGATCACGATCATCGGCTGGTTGAAGTACATCACGGCCAGGTGGTGAGTCGCCCACCTGCTCGATTCTCACCTGACGTCTTCTTTGTACTTTTTGATCTCGGCCAGGAGGTCGTCTATCTTCGCTATAACTTCTGGATCCTTCGTCCGCTTTCGCAGTGCCTTGACGTCGCGCTCGACCCCGTCCACGGTTTCGAGGGCGGCGGCCGCATCCGAGGTGGTGTCGAGGCCGCTCACGCCGGCCGAGCGGCCCGCTTGGCGGTACGCCTGGGCGGCGCGTCGAAACTCGCCCTTGAGGCGGTTGAGATCGTGCTCCTCCGGACTCATGGAGCTCCCCGGCAGGAGCTTGAACTCGCCCGTCTGAAAGTAGTTGAATGCGACCAACGCAACGACTATAACGACGACGATGGTGATCAGGTTTTTCACGAGCGTCTCCTTCCCTCGGGCGGACCACGAGTTCCGATTTCAATCATCGATTGGTTCCTCCTCCATTGTGTCACGACGTCGACATCAAAAGTTGACATACGTCACGTCGCGACCGAGTCTGGAGGAGAGCAACAGAATGGACAAACCCCGCGCCGATTCTCCAAAATGGCCATTTCACGGTTGGATGGGCCTCGCCCTGGTCGCCGTGTTCTGGCCACTCAACTGGTGCCTCGACGGCATCCGAACCCATTGGGCCTTTTTCCCGCTGTGGCTCGGCTACTGCTTGACGGTCGACGGACTGACATTCGCCTGCACCGGCAGCTCACTCCTTTCGCGCAGCCGACGCGCCTACATCGGGCTCTTCGCGGCGTCGGTGCCAGCGTGGTGGTTTTTCGAACTCATCAACCAGCGCACCCGGAACTGGATCTACCTCGACGACGGTTTGATCGGCCCCATCGAATACGCACTCCTGGCGTCGCTCGCCTTCTCCACCGTCATTCCAGCAGTCTTCGGCACCGCCGAACTCGTCGGTTCCTTCAAGTGGGTGCGGCGGCTGCCGCTCGGTCCGAGAATCGTGCCGAACACTGTAGTCTTGACCGGTTTTCTTGTTGGCGGGCTGGTGATGCTCGCTCTCGCTCTCGGGTGGCCTCGTTATTTCTACCCCTTCGTGTGGCTGTCGGTCTTCTTCATCCTCGAGCCCGTCAACCACCGGCTCGGACACCGGACGCTGCTCGCGCGCACCGCGGTCGGTGACTGGCGCCCGGTCATTTCGCTGTGGATCGGGACCCTGATCTGTGGTTTCTTCTGGGAGCTTTGGAACTACTGGTCTTTTCCCAAGTGGATCTATGACGTGCCGTTTGTGGGCTTTGGCCGTATCTTCGAGATGCCGGTGCTCGGCTACGGCGGTTACCTGCCCTTCGCCCTCGAACTCTTCGCACTTTACCACCTTCTTTCGGGGATTCTCGGGTATCGTACAGGGTGGCAGTACCTGCGGCTCGGGGACGATTGATTCCAGTGCCCGACCGTTCTGGAGGATGGTCCAATGATCTGGAGACGAGGCATGCTTGGAGCTCTGTCGATTGTCGGCTTCATCACCGCTGTCACCGTGAGCTCGCCGGCCTGTGCACAGGGAACGCGCCGCACCGAATCGGCCTCGCGACCGGTCACCGAGCGGAGCGATCTCACTGTCGAGGAGCGAAGTATCACCGAGCTCTTTGAGGAGGCCTCTCCGGCGGTAGCTTACATCACCTCGGTGGCGCTGCGTCGCGACTTCTTCCGCTTCAACGTGATGGAGATCCCGAGCGGTACCGGGTCCGGGTTCGTATGGGACGATCACGGCAACATCGTCACCAATTTCCACGTCATTCGCGACGCGGACCGTGCCGAGGTCACCCTCGCCGACGGAAGCACGTGGGAGGCGGATCTTGTTGGCTACGCCCGCGAGAAGGACCTCGCCGTGCTTCACATCGATGCGCCGAGAAGCCAATTAACGCCGATATCCATCGGCAGCTCCTCGGATCTCAAGGTCGGGCAGACGGTGCTCGCAATCGGCAACCCATTCGGTTACGACCAGACCCTGACCACCGGCATCGTCTCCGCCCTCGGGCGCGAGATCGTTTCGAGTGACGGCATCCCCATCCGCGACGTGATCCAGACCGATGCCGCCATCAACCCCGGCAATTCCGGTGGCCCGCTGCTCGACAGCGCCGGCCGATTGATCGGCGTTAACACTGCCATCGTCAGCCCGTCGGGCGCGTACGCCGGGATCGGCTTCGCGATCCCGGTCGACACCGTCAACTGGGTGGTGCCGCAGCTCATCGCATACGGCAGAGTGCAGCGACCGGACCTCGGCGTCGAACTCGCGTCGGATCACGTCGTGCGGCGGGCGGGAATCGAGGGCGCCGTCGTGATCGGCGTCGAAAGTGGCAGCAGCGCCGAGAGAGCCGGAATTCGGCCTGCATACCGCGACCGCCGCGGTCGTGTGGTGGTCGGCGACGTCATCGTCTCTGTCGATGGGGAACCGGTGCGTTCGGGCGGCGAGCTCGGCCTCGTGCTTGAAAGGCACCAAGAGGGTGACCTGGTCACGGTGACCGTCGATCGGGAGGGATTCAAAAAGGACTTCAAGGTGACGCTGGGCGCGGCAAGGTGACCGACCGGAATCTAACGCAAAGGCGCAAAGAAGGACAAAAAGCTCGGGCATCCGCAAAATCAGCGGTGTCAGATAGATTCGCCCTTCACAACTGACCGAAAACCAATACTCTTTGCGCCTTTGCGTTATTTCTTCGTGCGTATGGTTTTGGATTGCGGCTTCACGAGAGTCTCGGCCCGGCAACAACCGGATTTGCGATCTCACTCAATCTGACAGGAATTTGAAGATTATTGGAGCAACGCGTTCGGGGTGGGTGAGGTGCACGTGGTGGCCGCCCTCGATCTCCGCAGTTTCGAGGTGTTGGATCTTTTTGAGCCTTGCCATCACCACGTCCTCTGGAAACGGCCAGCCCTGGAGCGCGCGCACCGCCAGCACCGGGCACTCGATGGCGGCGAGAAACGCGTATACCTGATTCTCGGTCAGCCGCGTCCGTGAACGGGTCCGCAGGCGTGGATCATGGGTGAAACGGAACCCGCCGTCGACCTCTGCGGAACCACGTTCGACGAGCAACCGCGCCGCCTCGGTGTCGAGGTCCGAGTCACGCAGCCGGGCTTTGATGGCCGCATCGAGATCGGGGAAGAGGCGGGGAGAAGCCTTTACCGCGCGGGCCTCGTCTTCGACCGCCGAAGCCAGCTGAGCCGGTGCCCTGGCCGCATCCGCCGCGAGCGGTCCGGCGCCCTCGAGCAAGACCAGGCGCTGGACACGATCGGGGAAGGTCCCCGCGACCAGGGTCGAGATGCCGGCGCCCATCGAGTGGCCGATGAGCTCGAACTTTCCCCACTCAAGACGATCCGCCACCGCTACCACCTCCGGTGCCCAGTCGATGAAGTGATGGACAACGCTTGGGTGACGGTGCTGTGAGCGGCCGTGGCCGGCCAGGTCGAGGGCCACGAGATGAAGCTCCGGCAACAGCGGTGCGAGGCGGTCGAAACTGGCCGCGTTGTCGAGCCACCCGTGGAGGGCCAGGACCGGTGGGCCATTTGCCGGCCCCCATTCGCGCGCGGCGAGACGCAGGTGCGGCAGCTCGATGGTCAGCTCGCGGGCCGTCATCGGTGGTCACGGTAGATGCGGAGCGCAAATTCGCCGGCCGGCGAGGACCGGAACTCCTCGATCTGGGCCAACAACCCCGCCGGCACCTCGTCGAGCGACGGCAGCGGCGAGCCGTAACTCCTCGGCAAGAGCACCGGTGCGGCGAGGGCCGCAAAGGTCAGATCGGCGGCTCCGAATTTTTTGCCGACGAGATACGAACGTCCATCGGCGAGGATTTCTCCAACAGATGCAAAGACGTTCTGTACGTACCCGAGCGAGCGTTCTGCGCCCTCTTCATCGATCCGCATGCCGACGCGCATGAGCTTTTTGATCAGTGGAACAAGGGCCCTGAAAAGAGCGCGTTCGAAACTTCCGACCCCAGTCAGCACCGACGCTAGAAACAGCTCATCGTGTTGCAGCAAATGGTAGTAGGCGATGCGGCGCGTGTGAGGCCCGAGACGGGTGTCAAAGACCTCCTCCAACTCCTCGGCCTCCACCCGCAGCTGTGAGTCAGTCGGGTAGGGGCGCCAACCGTCGGCGTGCTCGACGTCGATGAACTGGAGGATTTCCGTCGAGTCCGGCAACACCCGGTCGCCGGCCACCAGCACGGGCGTGGAGTGTCCGCCGCCACTGAGCTTCGTCGCCACCCGATGAAGGAGCGGCGGATGCCCCTCCTCACGGTATGGAATCCCGGCGTGTTCAAGCGCCCACCGCGCTTTTTCACAAAAGTGGCTGGGCGGAATGGTGATCAGGCGGTATGCGGAAGCCATACCGAAGGCTACCTCGTCAGTTCTCAATTCACAATTCTCAATTTTGAATTCCCACCAACCCTCCCCGAGAAATGGGTGGGAGGATAATCCGAAATCCGATTTTCGAAATTTCTATGGGGTGGGCAGGCGGTAATTCCCCATTCCGAATTCCTCATTCCGAATTCCTCATTCCGAATTCAAAAAAGCCCCCTTCCGCAGGGAGGTGGGGCGCGGAAGGGGTCAAGTGGTCGCCGAGCAGATGCTCGGAAACCAAGAATCGTGGTTTCGCCGGTCAGTCCATCTGCTTGCGCAGGATCGCCGGTATTTCGTAATCGTCTGTCTGGTTGATGCCGTACTCGGAGTTCGGCCCGCCCGGCACCAGGAAGCGGCTGGCACGGGTAGGAGTACTCTCCTCGAACGCATCCTGCCTTGCGGTCGCTCTCGCTTTGGTCGCGGGCAACTGGGTGCCGTCCGCGGGGCCCTGGAAGCCGGTGGCGATAACGGTCACGCTCACGCAGTCACCGAGATCCGGATCGACCACTGCACCGAAGAGAATCTGAGCGTCCGGGTCGGCGCCGTCGGTGATGATCTCGGCGGCCTCGTTGATTTCATTGAGGGTGACTTCCGCACCGCCCGTGATATTGATCAGGAGTCCGCGCGCGCCCTCGATCGAGGTCTCCTCGAGCAACGGCGAAGCGATCGCCTGTTGTGCGGCTTCAACGGCCCGATGTTCGCCGGACGAGGTGCCGACACCCATGATCGCGTGGCCCATGCCCTTCATCACCGTTCTGACGTCAGCAAAATCGCGGTTGATGAGCCCGGGCACAGTAATGATGTCAGCGATCCCCTGCACTGCTTGGCGCAGGACGTCGTCGGCGATGCTCATCGCTTCGGTGAAGTTTGTGTTGCGTTCGACGAACTTGAGCAGCCGGTCGTTGGGAATCGTGATCAGCGTGTCCACGTGCTCGCCGAGCTGCTGGATGCCCTCCTCGGCCACGCCGCGTCTGCGCGAGCCCTCGAAGGAGAACGGCTTGGTGACAACGGCCACCGTCAGTGCGCCAACGTCCTGTGCCATCTGGGCGATGATCGGCGTCGCCCCGGTGCCGGTGCCGCCGCCCATGCCGCAGGTGATGAAGACCATATCGGCGCCGTCAATCAAATCGAAGATCTTCTTGTCCGCTTCGAGTGCGGCATTGCGCCCGACCTCTGGGTTGGCGCCCGCACCGAGGCCCCGGGTGAGCTCCATGCCCAGCTGTAGCTTGACCGGCGCTCGGCAGTTGGCGAGTGCCTGGGCGTCGGTATTGCCGGCGATGAACTCTACACCGCTGAGACCAGCCTCGATCATGCGGTTGACCGAGTTGCAGCCACCGCCGCCGACCCCGATCACCTTGATCCGCGCCGGCGCCGCCGTTTCGTCAAGGAGAATCGCCGGTTCCGGACCCACGAGATGCAATCTGGGGTTCTCCGACTCTTCGGCGTCGCTCCGTTCGCCCGTAACTCCGTCATCAAACTCGATCATGTCCACCTCCCAGTTCGAAAAATTCTCCGAGGGCGTTGCGGAGCCATGCCACGATGCTGCCCCGGTTTGCACTCGACGTCAACACTTGGTTTCGACGATTGTGGTGAAGTCGGATCAGCCCACAGGCGACTGCCCACTCCGGACCCGACACTGGTTCGACAAGCCCGGCCAGCGAACGAGGAACACCGAGGCGCACCCGGTGGCCGAAGATCGTTTCGGCGACCTCTTCGAGACCCTCGAGCTTCGATGCGCCACCCGTAAGCACCACCCCGGATCTTGGCACTCTATCCAAACCCTGACTCACCAGTACTTTGTGAACTCCAATAAAGAGATCGCGTGCACGCTCGTGGAGAATCTCGGCGGCGAAGGCGGCGGAGTGCACCTGGTTGCCGTCTCCTCCCAACGCCGGCACCTCGACCGCAGCGCGGTCGAGACCTTCGCGATCGAGAGCGGCGCCGATCTGACGCTTGGTGCGCTCGGCGGCCGCCGTCGTCGTCTTGAGCATCGCCGCCAGATCGGCCGTGAAGTGACGTCCGCCGATCGGCACCGCACCGCTCAGGGCGACGACTCCCTCGGCGTAAAGGACCCAGTCGGTGGTCGCGTAACCCATATCGAGGAGCAAGCACCCGAGTTCCTTCTCATCCCGAGTCAACACCGCTTCGCCTGCGGCGAGCGGCTCGAAAGCCAGGCGTCCGAGAGCGACTGCCGCATGGTTGACCGCCTGTTCGACAGTCTCGGCGTGGGTGCGGTTGGCATACAACACATAGGCGGACGCATCGAGACGACTCCCCGGCATCCCGACCGGATAATCCATCCCGGATTGGCCGTCGAGAGCGAATCCGCAGGAGATGATGTCGAGGACCCTGAAATCCTCCGGAATGGCCACCTGAGCACATGCGGCCAACGCCCTCCGAAGGTCTTCAGAGGTGACAGTGTGGTCACGCCCCGTCACCGGTACTGACGCAGTCGAGGGGACACCCCTGATCGGGAGGCCTCCGATCCCGACCTGGGCGACTTCTACCGGTACCGAGGCCATGGCCTCGGCCTCCTCCGCCGCCACCCGCACCGCCTGCGAAACTTCTTCGAGGCTGGCGATGACGCCTTTGCGGGCACCATCGTGCACTGCCTGTCCGCAGCCACGCACGACCAACCGCTCGTCCTCCATCTCTCCGACCACGACCGACACCTTCGACGAACCGAGGTCAATTCCAATCACGGGGTGGTGCTCGTTCACGATCCACCCCCGAGCACGATCCGATCTGTCCACCTGAGATCCGCCCAGGTCTGGGTCAGCGAACCGGCGGTGACGGCCGCACACCAGGCCCTTTCGGCGTCGGTAATCTGTGGCAGAACGTGGATGACAATTTCCGGGCCTCCGTCCGCCGGCTGCACTTGCAGCCTGTAGTCCGACGGCGTCACGCGGCGGATTTCTCTCACTTGACCACCGGTCGCCTCTTCCAGTCGGCTCGCGACGGCAAGCCCCTTGCTGCGTCCGAGATCACCAGTGAACCCCTCGAGCACCGGCGGCAAGGCGAAGTCGATACGCCCGGTCAACGAGCCGTCGGCGGCGACCCCGTGCCAGCTGCGGCCTAGCCTGAGACTGCCTCGACTGACCGCGGCCGCCGCTCGGACATGAACAGTGCCGGGAAGCTCGAGCTCGACCTCGACCTCGCCCACGCCCGGCCAGATTTCGACACGGTCGCGGACTGCTCCCAGGTCAAGACCCATGGCCGGTTGGCCGACGAGTTCGTGCAGCGAATGGATCGAGGCCGCCGGCAGCTTCGGGCAGCCCTCAATGAGAACTTCTGTGACCTGCCACCGGGGCAGGGCCAGGAGCATGACCGGCACGACTGTCAGCAGCGCATAACCGCGTCTCCGCTTTCGCCCGTTCGTCGGGGGCCGCAGCCGTTCCGGCAGGAAGCGGGGAACGTCGGCGGTCATGCCGCACCTTCCAGCCACGCTGCCGCAAGATCATCGACGTCGCCGGCGCCTACCGTGAGCAGCACGTCACCAGGCTCGAGGAGCTCTTCGAGCTGCTGCACGGCCTCGCTGATCGGTGGTCCGGCCAGCACCCGCGGGTGTCCGAGACGGATGGCTTCTTCGATCACGAGTTGTGAGCTGACTCCCTCGATCGGCTCTTCACGCGCCGGGTAGATGGGAAGGACGATCACCACCTCGGCGCCGAGGAGCGCCGACCCGAACTCGCTCGCGAAATCACGGGTTCTGCTGTAGAGGTGAGGCTGGAAGACCACGACCACCCGCCGCCCCGGCATCGCCTGCCGGGTTGCCTCGAGCAGGGCCGTGATCTCGGTCGGGTGATGGGCATAGTCATCGACCACGGTCACCCCGCCGCGATCCCCACGCACCTCGAATCGGCGCGCCACGCCGGAGAAATCGGCACACGCTGCAGCCAGCGCATCGAACTCGAGACCGAGCTCGAGGCCCACCGTAATCGCGGCGAGGGCGTTCAGGGCATTGAATCTCCCTGGAATGGGCAGCGAAACATCGCCGAGCCGGCGGTCCTTTCGGAAGACCGTGAAATCGGTGCCGCGGGATTCGCTGGCCGTGATCTCGAGCCGCATCTCGGCCTCTTCCGAGCTCCCATAGCCGACGATCTTCCGCCGCAGTTGATCGCGAAGGCCCCAGGCTCCGGGATCGTCGGCGCAGACGATCGCCGCACCGTGCACCGAAGCGCGGTTGGCAAAGGCGGCAAACGCCAGGCGCAGCTCTTCTTCACTCCCGTAACAGTCGAGGTGTTCGGGCTCGAGATTGGTGATGACCGCGATATGCGGTGTCAGCTCGAGGAAGGACCGATCGTACTCGTCGGCCTCGCAGACCAGGAGAGGCGCCTCACCGACCCGGGCATGGGTGCCGAGAAAGTGCACGCGCCCACCGACAATGACCGTCGGGTCGGCGCCGGCCGCCGTCACGAGGTGGCTGACAATGGCGGTAGTGGTAGTTTTGCCGTGGGTGCCGGCGATCGCCACGCCTCGTTTGAGCCGCATCAGCTCGCCCAGCATCTCAGCCCGCCACACGACCGGCAGGCGTCTCTCCATCGCCGCCCTCAGCTCGGGATGCTCTTTCGACACCGCGGCTGTGACGATCAGGGCGTCGACACCTTCGAGGTGTCGCGGCGTGTGACCGAGGTGGATCTCCGCGCCGAGCTCGGCCAATCTCCGCGTGCGCTCGTTTGCGGCGAGATCGCAGCCGCTGACCGTCAGGTCCTGGGCAAGGAGCACCTCAGCGATGCCGCACATGCCGACCCCACCGACACCCATTAGGTGGAAATGGTTGACCCGCATATCTCACCAGCTTTCCGCTGCGGCCGGCGATAAATCGCACCCAGCGGTGTTTTCTCGCCTCGGGGTGCTCGACGTACCGCAAGTACGCGCTCCGCGCCCCTCGG